>Ga0080013_1001590_pt1 | contig 29478 bp, 45 predicted proteins | sample ETNvirenome_6_85_FD_69236 | JGI IMG/M metagenome (GOLD analysis project Ga0080013, IMG submission 69236) | Marine viral communities from the Pacific Ocean - ETNP_6_85 (SPADES assembly) (version 2) | ecosystem: Environmental > Aquatic > Marine > Oceanic | place: Pacific Ocean | collected 2013-06-19 | reverse complement strand
TGCAAAGCCACATTATTAATCGTTCCTGCGTAACTTCCCGCCGCAGGTGGTGCGGTATAACCAAAAACAAATGTACAATCTGCTCCAATATCTTTATAAAAATCTCTCTGTCTCACTAGATAATTTGTGCCACCAACACCAGTATAACCGATTTCCAAATATCCTTGATTAGCCTGAGGTTGGCTAACGTGAGTACATATACAGGTTATAGTTATAGGTTGTAGAAAATAACCACTTCCTGGAGCAGCCACTAAAGTTTGTTTAGAAGAGTCTAGGGCGTTTACATTTCCTGAGGTTAACGATATTGTAGCTGTATTTATTACATAGGGTGCAGCCACCTTCTTGCTTGTTCCGGCTGCGGAACCGGTCGAATCTGATACATCGACCACCATAAACAAGTCGCCAGAAGCTGTATTAGAGGTTAACGCACTTTTATCTGTTAATCTTTGATTTGCCATTGTTCAGTTTTTTAATATATTTTTTAAGTTTTTTAAAGTTCTTCCCAGAAAACTTTGTTTTATATTTTCCCCGTCCCATTAACATATATTTTTGACACCCATAGCTGACAATAATGCTTTTAAATTTTTGTCACTAATTGTTCTGTCCATATTTATACCGCTGTAATAATTATTCGTTGTCGGTTGAAGATCGGATCCCTCATTGCTCGAATACTCAGCGAAAGAACTTGTGTTGTTTTGTAGGTAGTCGATCATTCTCTGGCGGTAAAATTCGCCCATGTCTAAGGCAGAGTCGATTAATCTTTGAATGTCATCGTGACTTGCAGAGTTGCCCTGCTCATTGTTCATCTCAACCACGGAGTGACGAACGGCACGAAGTCTAAGGACAGGATATAAGGTTGCAAGGGTGAATTGACAAAGACACTTTTGAACATAGTCTTTTAACAATGTCAAATAAACTCCAGAGGGTGTTCCCGCTATTTCTGTTTTCAGCTTTTCAAAAAGGTCTGTTCCCAAAACAGGCAAAATATATTTGTCCTGTGCTAACATAATTACAGGATGGATCAAGTCCTCGTCAACTGACTGACTGATAGTTGTGTTTTGCTTTAATGTGTCTGCACTAATTAAAAGTGTATGTGTAACCGCCATTTCGTTTTATTTTAAATTTTATCTTTTCTTTTTTCCCAACCCGGATAACGACCTCTGCCCTCACCCATTTTGTTCGGTGCTGTTCTCGCACCACCTGTTCCTCTATACCAACCCCACGGACTTGGAATATAGGACTTTGGTATGTCTTTCACTCTTTCGTATTCAGCATCTATTGTTTCAATATCAGTATCACCAATTTCATCAATAGAAATGGTTTCTGATTCTAGTCTGTAAAGAACCATTTTAAAAGCATGTTTGCAGAACGGTCCGCCCTTCCACTTAAAAAGATCATACGCCTGTCTTTTATGTCCAAATTCACTATTGACACCATCTCTACTTGCTCTGTCAATATCTTCAAGTCTATAAACAACACCATTCCTTGCATCAACCATCATATTTTGACAAAAGTCCCTAGAACTAGCTGAGGGACTATAATCAGCTTTATAATACTTGAATCGAATCAAATAAAATGACTTGTCCAAATAACTTGAATAGTCACCAATGTTGTCATAACCTTCACGACTATCAATCCAACTCGCAAAATCTTTTCTTTTTCTAATTTTTCTATTTACCCACAAATCAATTCCTTCCATATCACCCTCATCCTTTTCATCTACAAGAACCCATTTTTTGTCATCTATTACTTCACCTTTTAGGTTTTTAAATACATTTGAAAATTCCTCATCAGAAAGGTTGTTTTCTTTGTTTTCGTTTTTAAAATGTGAAACGCTAGTGCTTAATTTTTTTTTTTTCATTCTTTTAAGAACACCCATTAACTCATCAACCATTGGCTTTGGGGTTTTGTCATCTTTAAAAAACCGCTTTGCAACCTCTGGTGGCAACTGCAAGAATTGTATCAAGAACACAATCGCTTGGTCTTTGGTTAGAATGCCTTCACCCACCTTTGCAATAATATCAATAGCACTTGCAATTTGCGCACCATTATATGACGCTTCAACGTCTTGAACTACTTCTACTTCTTCGCCTTCTGGCACTTGTTCTGTTGGCATATCTTCATTTGTTGGTTGTGTTGTTTCTTCAATGTCAACCCCTGCATCTTGTTCATCAATTGCATCAATAGAATCTAAGTCTAAGAAATCAGCCGGTTTAAGCGTCTTAAAATAAATGTCAAGACCATCTATACCATTTATTCTAAATAATTGATCTAAACCCTCTAAAATTGTCATTTGGAAGGGTTTTATGCAAGTGTTGTTAAAAAGTGAATATGAATCACGCAATTCGTCTGCATTATTTCCGAAACCTGCGGTATCACCTTTGACACCAAATAGCAACGGACTTGTCACCCTGTGTGCTGTTAAAACTTTTCTTGAAACCTCACTTGACAAGAATTGATACTTGTCATCATTGTCACCTGTATTTAGTGGCACGATCTCTGGTGCTGTATCTCGTCCGTCGTTGAAAGTTATTATTAGTTTGCCACTGTTGCCGCCGCCAGAAAATTTAGCATTCAATTTTCTTTCAACATCACGGCGTTCTTCTTCTGTCGGTATTCCATTCGCAAAATTAACCATGCAACTGGGCATGAAATTGTTGTCTATATTCGCCAAATGTAGTTCAGCAATCGACATATCAAGTTGAATGTAATCAGTGCCGCCAACATAGTCAGGTATTCCATAATAGAATGATTGTGGGTTATATTCTTTTATTTGTAGCAATTGACTTGTTTCTGTTCTATTTTCAGAATCAAATGCTTTTATTATATGTGGTTTGTATTTTCTTTCATTACTCCAATCATAACAATAATAATACTCATTGATTTTCCCAAATGAATCCGCTTTTCCACTTCGGATATATTGTGACGGAATATGTTTCAGTTCTGCGATTCCCGTTTTGGTCTTATTCCAAATAACATTCACATAACAAGTTCCAAATAATTTAAGGTCAAAAGCTAAGTTTTTAATTGTGTTTCTACTACCTTGTTTTAAGAGTTTAGAGAATTTTAAAAATTGTTCTTTTTGAACACCCTCAAGTTCATCTTTGTCAACCACATCAAGACCTTGACAAGTGTCTTGTTGGTCACCTGCAATCATAGACGCAACACCCTTGATAATAGCACCATTTATTCCTGAACCTGTAAATAGTTCAATTAAGTATTGAGGATATAAATTGTCAAGTCCAAAAGAAATCCAATCCTTGTTATCTTTTTCAACTATATGTGGAATGTTATAATGTGACAAGTCCACAACAGACATTTGCATTTTTTGTTTTTTCTTAGCCATTATATCGTATTCGTTATGTATGTTGGTGATGTAATTGTGCTTGTGTATTCAGTATATGTGACTGCATCATTATTAACCGCCTTAAAGTTCATCATTGTTTTATAAATTACTTTTATAGCATTGTCCGGATCCACATTTGTGTTGTTATTATTTTGATATATTACAACATCATAATAACCATAAGGAAACTCATCATCACCAATACTTATAATTCCTGCTGTCAAACTCTCTGTTCCGTTATTTCTTATATTGACAGCTAATTTAACATATCGTTCTTTATTTGTCAAATCAAAAATTCCACTAATAAAAGATTTAGTTTTGTTTGTTGACTGACTTGTTATTGATATTAAAGGATTATATGTTGTTGCTGTCATCACATCATATATATCCACATACACCCCCCCAAATGTGGTTGTGAGACTATTGTCCCGTGTCCATTGTATCATTCTTTTTTTGCTTTTTAGCTGTTTCAAAATACTTGTCACCAAACCTGTCTTGGATGTTCTCTAATTGGTGTTGGTTCATCTCACCCAAAGTCAACCTATAATGTGAAACTTTTTCATTCAAGTATTCTTTTTTTACTCTTATCATAATACTACTTTTTTATAAATATAAATAAATGTTTTTTGTTTACTAAAAAAAAAGGCAACTATAAGTCGCCCTTTTTCAAAACAGAATAGAAAATTTGCTATTATACCGGCGTTGTTCCTACGGTGATTGTCATATTTGCAGGTGTGCCAATGCCATCAAATGGGTATTTAGCTGTTCCAACTCCCGCAGATGCTTTTACAATATAGTTCTCAGTTTCTTGTGCTGTGAAGGTCATTGTAAATCCTGACAAGTCCGCCTTCGCTGTTCCTGTCGACATTGCCCCTGCTGTAACAGAACAACCAAATCTAGTTCCTAACAAGAACAAATTGTCATTTGCATCTAAAACAAACACCTGACATCTACCTTTTAATATATTGTCAAGATTAGGAATGTCTTGTTTTACAATCTTTTGCAAAGTTACTTCTAACACTTGCTCATAATATGTTGTTCCGTTGGCATCATTGCTAGTGAAATTCGCATTATAACTAGCTGTATTTGGTCTGAGGTCATATTGATAAACCGTAGTTGCTGCACCTATTTCTGTAATTTCATTTGACGCAATGGTTAAATCGTTTAAAAACTCCTCATCATAAGTCATTAAAAAGATTTTATTGATTCCCCCGATCACATCTTTACATGCGACCAAACGGCCTTCCGAAACGTCACATCCGAAACGATAAAATTTATTCATTTTTATTAATTTTTAAAGGTTATTAAAAGGGTGATATATTTCAACCACCCAATTAAATATCTATTAAGACCAAACCGTTGAACCATACACTCCGTCGGTTGCAACTGCCGTCTGAACTCCCATAGCAAATTGCATAACAATTGCAACATTATCGCTCCCATCGTATTCATATTTTGGGATCAACCGCACTTCTTGGAATCCTGAGTTGCTGTTAGAACCTACAACTAAGTTTTCAGGATATGTAAAGACAATAGTGTCATTAAACATCCCCGGACATCTGTAAATTGGATAACCAAAATAAGTCATATTATCACCATTTAGGTTAAACCCTGCACCAGAAACTTGACCTTGATTTGATCCTGCTGCTGCTAACGCTTGAATGTAGAATCCATAAGTTTTGTTGTTCATATAGAATCCTGCACCCGGCTTAGTTAAAAGACCAGATAAATCAGATGCAACCGTATTGTAAACAGATGCCATGTCAGTTAATATATCTGCCGCAGCTAGAGCATCAGCAAAATCTACTTCTGAAAAGTCTTTCATTGCAGAAGCGTCCGCACCTGTTTCGTCTTGAGTTCCATCATCAGACAAGAACCCTGTTCCAAATGGTGAAGCACCTTGCCATAGAGCAATCTCTAATTGTGCCGCAGCTTTTGCCGCAACCGTCTCTAGTAAAAAGTCACCAAATGCCTGTGGCAAGTTTCCATTTCTGTCCATTCCTTGTCCAAACCATGTCGGAAAAACGGTCCCCCGGCAAATTTCCTCATTTACTTTCATATCGGTAAGCGTCAAAACTTGCTCACTTGTTGATGTGTTTGCACCACTTGTGAATCCACAAGATGCTGCAATAATTGGATTTGATGATGATATTTCAGAAATTACCGCTGACTTGTTAAGACCTTCTATTTGTCTAACATAACCTTTTGCGATTGTGTCTGGTGAACGAAGTGCCGCCCTAACATAGGGTAACGCCTGTTCTCCTGCATAAGTATCACCGGCAATTGTAATGTCAAAATCATATCTTTGATTTTTTGATAGTTTAAATTTATTTTTCATTTTAATTGGTTTAATTGTTCATTATATATTTAACTCTTTCATTGATTGACATTTTGCCTAAATCAACTTTTTCACTTTTTAGATTTGTGGGTGATACATTCACACCATTATTTGAGGGGGTTTCCTCTAAGGAGTTCAACTTGTCCTCTATTGCAGACAACCTTGTTAAAAGTTCACCCATTAAATCAGATGACATTTCAACTTCTTTGACCTCAACTTCTTCTTCAACTTTTTCTGCCATGTGGTCAACAACCACTTTTGCAACTTCTTTTGATATTTCTTCTGTTACTTCGTCTGGTGTTGCATCATTTATTTTAACAGCAATTTCTTCAATTACTGCATCATCCGTTATCACTTCTTCAACTTCTTCTTTTTTAACAACCTCAACTTCTTCTGCCATTTCTTCTTCAACAACTTCTTCTTCAACAACTTCTTCTTCTTCACCAAATCCTGCAACTTTGCTTTCAGCATCAATTCTTATTTTTGAGCCGTCTTGGAGTGTGTATATTCCTTGCGCAAGGGATTCAACTTCACCTGCGTCATTTATGACATAAACTTCTGCACCAACTTCAAATTCTTCTGAATCTGTTGCAATAACTCTAGCATCATCTAAAATAGCCTCTGCATACATATTGATTTTGTATGTCTTTTTCTTTGTGAACTTTAATAGTTCTTTGATTTTTTTTAATGAACTCATTGTATTACTTTTTTATATATATTAAAACTTATTGATTGTTGCTTTTCAGAACTTAAAAACTACCTTTTAACACTTCTATTTTTTATCGCTGCACACACCTTTTCTGCTGTTTCTTTGTCCCCATACTCTTTCATCTGGTCTTTTATACATTCATCCCACGGATATGATTCCAAAGATTCAGAATTTTTATTTCTGTATTTGCGTGACCTGTATGCAATTTTCTTTTTTCTTTTCTTCAACACTTCTTGATGGGATTTACAACCCATGTAAAAAACTTCGCCATCAATATCATGGACATGACTACCTAAGCAATCATAAAATAATTGACCATATAATTCTGCCTTTTCAATGTCCTTATAGACAGGTGTTCCATCAAGTGTCTTGTCTGGTTTTAGTTCAGCATTTAAAAGAACATCTTTTATTTCTTCTAATAATTCCTTTTGCTCACATTCAATACACTCCTCTGCTAAATCTAAAATATCACCTTTTTGCATCTCGATTGCTTTGTCAACAAAAAACCCCTCGATTGAGAACCCACGCAATTCACCCTCTTTCACTTGTCGCCACACATCATCATTGTAAACTTTCATTTTCACCAACCATGAACCAATTGGCAAATCAGAAAATCCATATAAATTTGATTTGTCATTGTCATCTTCTTTTATCCAAGTTTCAATCACAGAAACACCCTCAACATCTTTTTCATGTTCCACCGTTGCTTTGTTATTTTTTAAGCTGTTCATAAAAAGTTCCTGTGCTTTTTCAATTGTTTCTTTTGAAAAGAAAACAAGATATTCCCCTTCTTTTTCATCAAATCTAGGAATCTGTTTTTCTGGAATAAGAGCAACCCCCACGAGTGTTCTTTTTTCTTCATTTACTTTTGCAAGTGACAGGAATTGATCTTTGCTTAATGCCACCCACCCCCGTTCTAGTGCAGGGTTTGACACAAGTGAAATCGCCTGTATTCCAAACAACTCCTCTGTTTCATCAATAAGCAATTCAACGATTTTTGTTTTTTTCATTTGACTTGTTTTTTATAAATATAACAATGTGTGTTTTGTTTACAATGTTGTCTGCAAATTAAGTTCTTCTTGCAATGCTTGACTATCACTAATATCACTTTCAACCACATACGCCTGAACGGGTTGTGTTCCAACATCTGTCAGTTCTTCCGACAATTGGTTTGGTATCATAGATTCTATATTCCCAGAAAAACCACCACCCACACCAACAGGCAAAGCACTTGTGGTGTCCTCACCCTCACCTTCTTCACCACTCATTTTTGTTTTTGTAATTGCTTTTATATTATTCATTCCTGTAATACCAACAGCCAAAACATTCGCCCACCTAGCAAACGCAGGCAACTCAGGGTCTTTCAATGCTGTGGTTATACCTAAATACATATTCACCAATGCTTGTGCCTTAGCCATCATTTTCCAACTCTTTGATCCCTTTTCCTGTGTCCCCTTTAATGCACCCATTAACGCACCTGCTGACCTCAAATTCACATCTCTATATTTTTTCCTGATTTCTTCTTTTTTTCTTTCAAAATGTTCCAAGACTTCTGTTTCATCCCCACCATTTTTCCTGACCTGTTCCAACAATGCTTTGTGGTGGTCTTTTAGTTCTTCGATTTCTCTTTGTTGTCCAAATTTATTAAGCATCTCAATTTCACGCAAAGATTCACTTTGTGCCTTTGTCAGGTCATGATATGATTGTGTTTGTGCTATTGTGTTTTGAATGTCTTGTTCTTTCAGCTTTTCCAATTCAACCTCTGCAAGAGCAAGTTTCTGTTTTGCTTGTAGGTTGTCCGCATTTGTTCTGAGTTCCGCCCTTGCATTGTCAATTTTTGCTTGTGCCATTAACTTATTTTGTGCAATCATGTCGGCCTCTAATTGCAACAATTCTATTGATGCGGCCTTCCGTTCTTCAAATGTTAAATTTTCATTATCTCTTTTTTTTGTTTCTGTATTGATTAGAGATTGAATTGCAACCTTTTGTTGTTCAATTTCACCTGTTAGTTTTATCATCTCATTTCGTGATTGAACTATTGCGGTCGCACTCTTGATAACCTCGTTTGCATAACTTTGGGTGGTTTTCGCAGCATCACTCAACTTGGTTTTCAACTTTGCATATATTTCACCACTCTTTTCTATCGTCTTATTAACAAAGGCAATCTTTTCATCAACAGCAAGAATGTCATTCAAACCTTCTTGTGCCGTGTCCCACGCACCTTTGAAATCACCTGCAATTAGTTTTTCCATTGCTTTTCCCATAGTGCCAAAACCAGAAATCATTTGTTTGAACCTGTCAACGATTTTTTCTTTCACCATATTCCCAAATCCCGTCAATGTGTCTTTTAATTTAGTGAAATTGCCCTTCACATCTGATGCCTTTGAGCCGAGTTCTGCAAATTTAACAATGATGTCACCTATCTTGTTAAACAGATCAGAAACAACAATTTTTGTCATCTCTAGTGCGATATTAAATTTGTCCGCAAAACCTTGATTCCCCATTAACACATCACCCATTGACATAAACGCACCAACCAAAGCACCAATCCCTGTGAACCGCATTGCTTTGCTCAACATCCCCATTCCCTTTGAACTTTTTTTAGCTTTGTCACCCGCCTTTTCTGCTGAATCACCTGCCTTTTTTGTTTTATTACTTGCATCCTCGCCCTTCTCACCTGTGTCCACAAAAGCATCCCCCAAGTCCTTAACATCTTTGTCTAGGTCTTTCACATTTTTTTGTGCCTTTGTTGTGTCAAAATTAACCGTTACATCTATCTTTTTAGCCATAGTATTCTTTTTAATTCTTTAAACATTCTTTTGAAACTTCCATGCCTTTGGTTCATTCCATATATAAAATTATATTCTTTTTCTCCATATAGTTCAACGCTGTTCACAATCCGTAAACTTGTCAACATCATTATTGAACTTAGTTGTATGTGGTTTTTTAATTCCATAGCATTTTGTTAAAATCCATAAATTGTATATTACTTCCATTTTGGAAAATCGCCCAACTTTCACCATAAGGGATTGCAAGGTTTGACAACCTTTGAACCGCCAAATCAACACTTAACGCCCACACTCTTTTTGTGTCTGTTTGACTATCATCTAAACCAAATTGAAGAACTCCATTTGTGTTTGTTATATATAGTGTGCAGGTTGTTGTGATTTCTTTTATACTCCAATCCTGAACACCACCTGTTGTTCCTATTTGCGTTATTGTTCCATCTACATTTTTAAATGCTGTGTGATACGCAAACCCCTCTGTTTTCCCAAGTGTGTGTGTTGCACTTGTGCCACCAACCACCGTTGCTGTTCCTGTTATGGTGATAATCATATTTGAATTGTATGGAACATATAATTGTTTCTGATTCAATGATCCTTGCGAATACGCATAACCTCTGGTGTTCCCTTCTGTGAAACCACTCAAAATGATCCTGTGCATCTCACCTTGTAGGTGTGGGATTCCTTTTCTTTTTGTTTTATATTTTATCACCATGTCATCCGCATTGACAGGCAGAATCAAACTACTGAATTTGCTGTTGTCTGATCCAATTGTTAACCCCTTTTTTATGCCACCCATTTTGTCTGCCAAAATAGACTTCGCCTGTCCCTGTGATAATATAGAACGAATCCCAAATAAGTTTCTCAATCTAATTGGCAAACTTCCCGCATTTGCAAGGCACGGATATAAACCTGTCGCAAGTGTCACAAAAGTCAAAGACAAACCACCCACACATTCACAACAAGATTCAGGTGCTAATATACCTGTCCAAGGAGTTCCCGACACATCCGGTGTGCAACTTGGATCATTGTCAGGACACCAATAATACAACGCAGCCGCAAACAGATTGTTTCCACTAGAATCTTCACCCACAACATAATCACAATCCACACAAGGAATCATTGTGTCAACAATTTTTAGCAATGTCACCTTTGTTGATGTTTTAACACCAACCTGATAATTTGTTATATTAAGAATACGCCAATACGCATTTTTAATAAATACCTCATCATTGAATTTAAAGTTGTGAATATCAACATCATCTAAATACAAATGACACTCCATGATTCTTGCATCTGGGTTGTATATACTATCCAAATACTTTTTCCAATATAGACCATATAAAGAATTGTCAAACCAAGAACCTGTTTCATCTGTATAATTAAACATACTCAATTCACCCACAATTGGGGGGTTTGCGTTCCAATACAATGATTTATTTGCTGCGGTCAAAGTATATACATTACTACTTGGCGTTATATCAAATGGTGTGCAAACAGGATATGTGGTGAAATTGTATGCTGTGATTGTGCTGTCAGCAACACCCTGCAAGTGCATATTATAAGACGCAGCAACCGCCGAACCATTAAGAACAGATGTTGCCGCCCCATTGTAATAAAACAATTTCGGTCTTGTTTCTTCAATAGGATATTCAAAACCACCCTCAACCCCTTTGTAGGTGTATTCGTATTGAACAACCATATTATACAGGAATGGTGGTTGTTGGGTGTCCTCATTTTGCCAGACCTTTTGATTTATGTATGGTGAAAAAAGTGGTGTGTTTTTCAATTCACCTGTGGCAAACTCATTTGTATTTTCCACGCTTTTATAATGACCATATACATTTGCACTTGGGTAAAAATCTTTAATGTCTTTGTTAACCAAATCCCCATCCTCTAAGTCTGTCAAGTGGATGGTCTTTTTTTGTATGGATGTTGTGTCTTTTATCACAACCTCTTTTGAGGTGTCTAATTTGTCAGTCCAAGACTTTATGTCCCCTTGTGCCAAATAATCATTGTAAGGTTCTATAATTAGGTTTGATGGGTTGTCAGGATCAGAGATTACTAATAAATTGAATCTTTGAATTATATCTAGCAAGAAATCTCGTTGCAAAATAGATTCATCAATACAGGCAGGAACATTGACCGTGCCATTGTATGCACCTTCATTAAACGGAATCCACTCAATCAAAATTTTGCTTTCAAGGTTTGCACAACTGATACTAGCACTAGCACCAAAAGTAACTTTTTCTGAACCGGCACCGGCAACAGACTTGATGTTTTCTAGTGTCATTTTTATATACGCAGACTGACCAACATCCATATTCTCTAAATTAAACGAATGTTCAATTTGTTGGTCTAGGTCATAAGTTGTTGAACCTGTCCACAAAGGGTAATAAACAGGATCAATGTCAAAGAAGTTTGTTGGATCATCTACATCCTCAATCCAAACTTTTAAGGTGATGGGTTGACCACTCACTTCCGCTTGATCCATGTTTAACAATTCAAGTCTGTGTGTTACTTGAAGTGACAACATTCCCGCAAATTCTTTTGTGAAATAGCTACCTGATTCATTCCAAATGTTTTGGGGGTCAAGAATACAATCATAACCTGATACGGTGTCAGCGGGCACGGTGGTCACCAAAGCACTTGAAGGAATAGGATCACCTGTTGTTATTGTTGCAGGTAAATTCACCCCAACCTCATATTCACCCCAAACACCATTGTTCCCCACTCTAGTTGTCCCCCCCGGTTGTGCTGTTGTGTTTGTTAGTGGCAACCCTGCTTTTCCTAAATGGTTTCCTGTTGTCATAAATAGTTTCCCAAAATATGAACCATCAATAAATGATGATGTATAAGAAAATCCCGCTTTTCCTAGTATCAAACTAACTATGTTCTTCAACTGCAACGCAGGACGAAATTGATTTATTGGTGTCATATATGCTTGTGCATCAGAATAACCATTTGGAAAAATATCTGTGTCAGCAATGTTCGCTGTTGTCATATTCAAATACAATGGTTCGTTTGGATCAAAAAAGAATTTTGGTTTTGTTAGCGACATAGGATACATAACCTTCTGCACTCCTGCACTTGAATCTCTTAATGAAGTTCCACTCGTATTGTCAAAATCATCTGCACCACCATTCCAAGATGCTATTATATTTGCTTGTGTATAAACATGGTCTAATTCATTACTATATGAATCATCACTATTTCTGAAAACATCTTTTAGTCTTTGTTCACCAATAACAGAAAACAGGTCTGCTGTGTTTGACATCAACACCACTTCATATAATTGTGCTTTTTGATAGACAGCTTTTAATTGAATAAACCCCTCAAATTGTGGTGTTGCACCCACAAACAAAGTTGCTTTAAATTTTTTCCGTGTGCTGAATACTAGGGTTGACATATTAACATCAAACCAATTTTGGAAAAAGGTGTTGTTGCCATTTGTGAATGGAAGTTTGAATGTTTGGGAAAAACTTGCTTTTCTGGTTTGGGGTTCTTTAATATCTGAGAATTGATAATTTAAAGAAATAACAGGGTGTTCCTGTAAGTCTAAATTATAACTTGTTTCTGTTGTCGAAGAAGTTATTTCGTTTCTGTATGCAATTAGTCTAATTTGGTTCATTAAGAATTTGTGTTTAGTTGATTTGCATATTCTATATTAAATGTGTATTGTATTTGCAATCGGTCTTTTCCTGTTGTTCTTCTTTGAAAAGTTTTGTCAGTTATAACAACAGATATTGGTGTTGATTCAATCACCATCACAGCATTTGAACTAAATAATGTTTCCAAAAATTGTGATTCTTCTTCTGTTATAAATTGTGTTTGTAGTGTGCTTTTTAGTTTTGTTCCTGTTGTTAGTGTTCTGATCCCTGAACCCCAAGTGTTGAATGAGTATGTTGATCCTGTGTCTAGTGCAGAAGAACCCAACATTGTGGAATAGTTATTGCGTTCAGTTTCAATTTTTTCAACACGCCCACCATTGAAATTAAAGTAATCCCACGCACCTAATTCATTGATCCAACCAAGTCTAACAATGGTCTGATTTTGACAATTTACAGATGTTTCAAATTCCCTAACAAAATAATAATAAGTTGACCTAATTGATGAAGTTCCATTTTGGTTGTCACACATATAAACCCTGTAATAGTTCCAATCCCTTGCAACAGAGCCAGAGGGCTGACCATCAAAGGTTGCAAGTGCCGCATTGTCCTTGTGTGCCTGTCCATCATAAGACTCAAAGTTTCCTGTTCCCACCCCTGCATATAAAAGGTATTGGGCGTCAGATGATGATGATGCAGGTGCAATGCCACCCCTTGTTGCATCATTTGGGAATGTGTATGTAGCAATCAATGTTCCATTTGCTTGATAGTATTGTAAACCCAAAAACCCACCATCAGAACCCCAACCTGACTTGTTTTGAAAAGCAATGGTGTGATAGTCAGTTGTGTTGGTGATATAGTTTATGTAACCACTTAATCGACTACCGCCCCCCGGTGCTAGGTTTAATTTTCTAGCATCAAGAATTGAAGGTGCTTGTGACATTAATTGTTTCAGGTTACTTGCTGTTGTGTAGTCACCCAATGGGTTTGAATCTGGCAGGTTTGCATAAGTCATCAAATCAAATGTTGCTTGTGTAAAATACATTGTTATCTGAACCACATCCGCTCCCGCTGTTTGTTCAACCGGTGCAGCTGTTGCCGTTGCCGCATATTCAAGATTTGCTTTCAAAATAATTGTTTTAACTGAATCCGTGTTCCCAGACAAGATTTTGGTGGTCACATTTGCACCAAGTTTATGCAATGTGTTTTCTTGTGATCCCTTGTCCACATATGATGTTTCTAGTGTTGAGTTTACAATGTTTCTAATATCAAAAATAGCAACTTGGTTTGTTGTTGTTGAAGCATTGTTTGTTCTTTGTTTTATTGTAGCTAATAAGTTTGCCGCTGAAACAGAATCTTTGTAAACTCTAAGAATATATTTAACCCTAAAATAGGATGATAGATTGTCCGTGATGTTAACCGTTACAGGTGATATTTGCCAATAATTACTAGGCACTAATTCATCATAAGTGTTTGTCCCTGTATAGGTTGCTGTTTCTGTTGGTATCTGTGTTATCTGTAGTGTTGCCATTTATACAAAGTATTTATTTATTTTTTTAAAATTATATAGGTAGTCTTTGACCAAAGCATTTTCAATTATTGGTTTGAACGCATCAACATTGTCATAAAATGGTTCTGAGAAAAAACCTGTCCCCCTCAACCCTTGTTTATAGATTGCTGTTGCAACAGCCATCTTCACCGCTGACCTACTAACAAACCTACCTTTTGCATCTCTAGTTCCCCCAAGTCCCTTTTGAATCACCCACTTGTCAATTGCTCTTGTATTAATCATTTTGAATCTTCCGCTAAATGCAGGTTGTTTGTCAAATCCAAAAAGGTCATTTGCGCTTGTGCTGTTTAATTGTCTTTTCTTAATCAACATTTTGCCACTTTTAAATGGATCACCTGTCCCTGTCACCCCTGTGTCAACAAAACCACCATACTCATTCATCTCAAAAGTCACAACAGGTTGTTTTCCAAATCCGCCCCTCACACCATAACTTAAAGATTTTTCAAGTGACCCACTACTAGAACTCCCCGACAACCCCGCTTGTGCATCAGAAACCTGAACACGGCCAAAGTCCTGCAATGTTTTGTTGAAGTTTAACCAGACATAATTAATTCCTTTTTTCTTTGCCATTATGTGTTGTCTGTTTGTGGAACAATACAAAGATTGTTTTCATTGTTAACTACTATATTAAATGTCCCTGCCCACCCTGTTAATAAATTCGCAAATCGACTTGTGAAGGGTGTTAAGTTAATTGGCATCTCAATGTCTGTTCTTTGGTCTGCCCATGATTCTGTTTGTGTTGCTTGTCTGAAATTTGAAATCACATCTTTTATTATCAATAGTGTTTCAGAGTATGTGTCATCAATGTCTGTCATATCTTCTTGAATTTGGTCAGCAACCACAACATCAAAAGTATATGTCAGGGTTTGTGCATCCACTATCGCAGGTTGTGGCGTTATATACAGCAACGGGAATTTGTCTGCATCTAGTTTCTCAATATCGAGGTCATTTAAACTACCAGAATTAAACGACTGAATCTGCAAGTGGTTTGTTGCAATCTCACTAAATGTATTAACCATTTGTCTATAAGTTATATTGTTTGGTGTGTTATTAGAATCTTGTGCCATTTTTTTCTTTTTCTAAAATAAATAAATCCTGTTGATATGACAGGAATGTTAATGCTTCATAAATCTTTACTTGGGTAACCGGTTCAATTTTCAACACATCACCATCCGCCAATGTATATAGAATTGAATACCACCCCCACTTGCTTTTGTATTTCTTTTCTGTTGTAACCCTTCTTTCGTAGGGTGTTCCTTCATTCTGTTTTATCTCGACTTCACCAAATAGCTGCCCGAATCTTTTATAAGTTTGTCGCCTAAATGAAAAAAAAAATTGAGAACCCCCAAAGCATAATTCATGGGTAGTTTTAACATTAAGTCCTTTTTTTCCTCTGTTGGTTTGTAATCTTCAATCTCATATCTATCGTTCCTGTCAACAGCATCTTTTTGTTTTCTGTATATGATGGACATTATTTTATGCAGGTTGTCAACTGAATTTTCACAATATGTTTCAAGGTCAATAAACTCACCCGTTGTCATGTTAGACATATTCGGTATAACTCCATAATCATTACCATCAAATTCAATGTTCTTCTGCATTGCAATGTCTGAGGGATCATCTTTTGTCATTTTAATAATGATGTCCGAAATCCTGTTCAGGTCTTTCAATTTAAACTTTTTTAGCAACTCAACTTCAATGTCACAAAAAATAGATACTATTTCAAGATTCTTTTGTTTTTCTTTTTTGTTGCTGTCCAACACCTTCATAAATTTTTGGTATTGTTCAATCGTTATGTCACCCCAATTTTCAGGGACTATTAATTTAATCTTCTTCATTTTTTATAAATATAAAATTTTATAATTCGTTTTTTATTCTTTCTTGTGCTATTTTAAAATAGTCTTTGTCAAGTTCTATTCCTATAAAATCTCTGTTAGTATTGCAACAAGCAACCCCCGTGCTACCACTACCCATAGTTAAATCAACAACTAAATCTTGTTCATTACTAAATGTCTTTATTAAATCCTCTAACAATAAAACAGGTTTTTGTGTTGGGTGGTGTCCGTCATAATCTTTTTTATATTTCAATATATTGCTTTTGTATTTTTTACCTTCCCATAAATTAAAGGTGCTTGTATATTTTTTTTCTATTTTTTCAAGTTCTGTATAGTTTAAAAACCCTTCCATATTATTAATACCAAATTCTTTTATTAAATCTAAGTAAGTGTGTTTTTTACAGAGTTCAAATTGCGAAGTATTAACCCTAAAACAATGGTCTGCTCTTTGTCCTATTATTTCAATAATATACTTCTTCTTTAATCCTACAAAAGCCAATAAGTTTTTAAAATAATCTCTTAAAGGGTGTAATCCTTCAAAATCATAATCTTTACTAAAAATCAATATATCTTCATAATAATTCAAAGGTGACTTCTTAGCCGTCAAAGCATTTGCAAAATGGTCTTTTTCCCAAATCATAGAATAATTAAATGGCAAATTTGCAACAGCTTTATTTATTAGTTCAGTCGTAAATGGTTGTTGAGCAAATAAAACCATTTTACCCTTCTTTCTTAATATACGATTTGCTACTTTGTAAATTTCGTTTGTATTAATTATTTCATCCCATTCGCATTTACCACTCATTCCATGATTAACATTTTTAATCCCTTTCATAGTTCCATACGGCAAATCCGTTAACATTAAATCAACGCTTCCGCTTTCTATTTTATCGCTTTCAATTAAGCAATCTCCATTATATAGTTTCATGACACATAGTATTTGCCTGAATAAGATACCATTAATTTATTTAAACACACATACCTGACTGCATCAATTGTGTGATTAAAGGCATCTATTGGTTTGTTTGTGATTTGATTATTTTTGTCTTTGATCCATTTATAGTTTCTAAATTCTTTAATTGTGTTGACACTTCTTTTTGTGATATTTAGCTTGTGCCTTTTCATTACATCAATACCAATTCTAATTGAATCCGCACCCTTTTTGGCAGGTTTAATGTTGATGACCTGCATCCTAAAAATTTCTTCAATCGACTTGGGTTCGCTTGAATCGGCAAAACATTCCAACCTTCTGTCAATACTTAGTTCTTTTATTTTGTTTGCAATGTCTTGATTCGTCAAACCTCTTTCATAAAGTAATTCATCAATGTATAAATCAAGGTCATGTTTATACACTTTGACCAATGTTGTGGGATCAGCACTAAACCCAAAGTCGAGACCAAACGCAACTTCTTTGGCATTGTCAGGAACAGAATCAATTATATTAAATGACGGGAAAATGGTTTCAGTGGCAACACCCCTTTGCCCTTCACCAAAGACCCGCCATAAATTTTCATCTACTTCTTTTAGTCTTTCAATTTCTTTGATTGTGCTTTGTTCTAAAAATGGGTTGTCTTTATATGTAGATATATGAAAGTCAACATCATCTCTGTCTGCATCAATGATTTGTGTATATAACCAATGGTATTCATCACTTGGGTTGAAGTCAATAATTATCTTGTATGTGGTTCGCAATGACAACTGAACAAAATCATCCATACTAAACTCATTGCACTCATTCAAAAATAGAACATCTCGTTTACGGCCACGAACACGCTGTGGCTGGTCAACCGATATAAATTCGAAGATGTTGCCGTAGAGTTCGTATAAACCACTTGATTTGTTGTGTTGTCTTTCATCATAAAGATTCTCATTCTTTAGAATCTCAAAGAAATCTCGCATTGAAGTCCCTCGCAACGCAGGCATTGTTTTTCTTGCAATCGTGATATATAGACCTTTGCCTTTGTTTTTATAAGCAAACTCAACCAATGCCAAAAGGATTGAATATGTTTTTCCACTTCTTGTTCCCCCCTGCAACACACAGATTCTTTTGTTTGATTGTTTTACATCATAATATGGTTTCGCCTGTTTCGTCATCTTCGTTGGTGTCATCATATACTTCACCTGTCAAAACATCATCATCATTTATCCAAGACGGGGGTGATGCACTCACATTCACATTCTGGTCTGGCAACCCCTCAATTCGGTCAAGTATTTCTTTTATTGCTTTTAGCTTTTCATTATTATTAGAATCATTACTAAATGCAATTTTTATTAACATTTTTGCAATAGGTGAACCAAAGTCACCCAACCCACCCATGCTTGTGTCTTGTGTTGATAGTAGTTCTTTCAATACGGTTGCCACATTCCTTCTACCTTTTGGTCGTCCTCTTTTTTCTGGTTGATTATCAGAACTGAATCTTGTTGCTTCATTTGGAAATTTATTCATATCATTCCGTTTTATTACCGATATTTTTCATTTATTATTTTTGGGACTGCATTATTCCAATTAATTTTGTGGTGCATTCGTTTCTTTGTATCACCCATTGTTCCAACTTTTACTGCTGAGGGGTGAAAAATTACTGAATAAAAACTTTTCACATAAGTCCCTTGATCTATGTATATGTCAGTCATTCCACCACTATTTGATTGTGTTGTCTGTTGAACTATACTTGCAAAGGGGATTGTAAAAAATAAGTCACCAACACTTGCTTTATATGTGTATGTGTTAACATCTTCATTAATTCTGCCAACAAATTTAAAAGGTCTTTCAGTTGAGCAAATAAAAGTGTTCATTGCTTTTCTTTTTAGTTTTGGGTTTTTAGCATTTGGGTTCTGGTTTCCACCAATAAAATCACCCCCTTGTGCTATTGCAATACTTTTGGCATTTGTTTTTTTATAAAATGTCAATAGCAATTCAAGTAAATAGTTCAAATTCTTTTTTATTGTCTTTGGTTTACATTTAGAACTACTATAAACCCTGTATTCAAAAGCACTATAATCATCATCTAATTGCATAAAGTATTTGTATTTTAGTTTTTTAGCTAAATCAAAACACGCATTTCTTGCGTAAACAATTGACCTTCTGTCATTAAAGTTATCACCCTCATCAAATGTCTTTGACACCTTTTCTTTGTCAAACATCAAAACCTTGTCACCAAATTTATTATAATACTCATCACTTGTTTTGTCCTCATTGTCAATAACAATATAAACCTCACCATTGTAACCTGCCTTCATTAAGGTTTTATATGTGGTGACCTTTTCTGGTCTGCCATGTGTTAAAATAAAAATACAGAAATTATCAATTTTCTTCATCAAATAATTTTCTTAAATCATTGTTTAGTTCCACATAACCATTTTCTATTGCATCATTAAAGTCTATAATCACCAACGCAGAATCTTCCATTAACTTTTTTGTGTCTTTGTCTGAATGTGCATAGAAGTCAGCTATCTTGCTATAATTAAACACCAAATGTCTTTGTGTTGCTTTTATTAAAAACTCTTTTGTTTCATCATCAACCTTTGATTCTTGTATCTTTTTTAATAGTTCTTTTTGTTTGGTTTCATTTATGAGTTGATTCACACTTGGTTTTTCATTGTTTGGTTTATATTGTGGCGTGTTTATTTTATTAGTATAGTTTTCTTCTATTTTATCAATGTTCAATCCAAGTTCAATGTGTTTAAAACCCCAATCAACAAGTTCATCTACATCAAAATAATTAGCCAACAAGTCCGTGTCAAACTCACCACCACTTTTGTTCAGTCTTATATTTAGTTCTCGTTCTTCTTCTTTTGACAAGTCTAACATAACACAATCAATTTCTGTGTGTTTTAGTTGTGTGCAGACCTTCAACCTTTGATGACCACCAATAACGGTTAAATCAGAATTAACAATAACGGGATCGACCAAACCGAATCTAACTATTGATTCTTTTAAATCATTAAATTGTTTTTTAGTGATTTGTCTTGGGTTGTAGTTTGCGGGTTTTAATTTATTTATGTTTATTTTTTCTACTTTCATCTCGTTTATTTATTGCTTTTTTAAGTCTATTTAAGGAATCGGTTGAATTATTTTCTTTTGGTTTTTTATTTCTTTCTGTATATAGCATAGTGTAAATTGGTTCTTCTGTTTCCTTGTCTGCAAAGAATATATTTTTAGTTCCTTCGCAATATAATAGCATAACATCTTTTTTATAGTGTTCACTCGCTTTCTTTTCTATAAATTCCCAATCATTCAAAATCCACCATTTAGCTTCATTATATGTCATTTTTTCTACTTTCATTCAATCTTTTTTGTAAATCAATTAGTGCAAAAATCTGCGAACAGACATTCTCTAAATGTTTTATCCGGCAAAACATGTTGAACATTCCGTCCGATTCAGCTTTAACATGACAATCACGACACAGACCAACAAGGTTTTCAATAAAATCTTTTTCCCTTTTTTTGCCAAACTTAGATTGTTTAGTCAGGTGGTGGATGTCCGTTGCCCTTGATCCGCACATCTCACACGGAATAAAATCCTGTTCAGCATAATTAAAAAAATCCAAATAAACCTTAGTATGTGTTTTCAAGTTTCTTTTCTCTTATATATAGGTCATCTTTTTTTGCTGACAATATAAATTTGCCACCACAAAAGCAACACCCATTTTCTGTTATTAAACTCACCCTACTGCAACTGCAACAAAACCTAAACATTTGACTATTATTTTTCATCTTCCTTGTCCTCTATATTTTTTAACCGGTTTGTTATTCTTTGAATGAACGCCCCTACGCTTTTTGCGTTTCTTTTCCCTGTGAATAAATACTGCTCGTTTAACCATTTATATCACAACTTTTTTCATAAATTTTTCTCAGGTTGTCCAATGTTTTTTTATTACACGAACCACAACTTGACCACTTTGCACTTGCTTCAAAAACTGCATTATATAATTTTCCAAGTATCATTTTTTCTTGACTTGTTATTTTACTTGTCCTATCTATATTCGGCATCACCTGTTCATATATTTCTTTTTCATCTTTTGTAAATGATCTGATGTTTTTAAAATTCGGGAATAATTTGTTCAATTTTTCTTGACGCTCAACGCAACCGCAATCATCCCCAAACAATAATTTAACGGCCTTCGACAACCCTGTTTTGTCTGTGAAGGTTTTTATTTTATCACCCAAACCTTTACTCTTTGTCATTTTCCATTCTTTTTTTCATCACATTAAATAATTCCTGAATTTCAGGGGGTAACTTATTGACTGCATTTATTAAATTTTGAACATCACCTGTTTTGTCAAAATCTTTTTGTATTTCTTTTATTTGTTCTATTGCTTTATTTTTGCTCATTGAATATCTTTTTTACTTTTACAATTGACTTATAGAGGGTGTTGCGATTGATCCCACATTGCTTTGAAAATTCATTCAATGACATACCTGTTTGGTGATATATACGAAACACCTCGCTGTCGAACCAATGAATCTCTTTTAGCTTTTTGTTAACCCTTTCAATGTCTTTTTCTAATTGTTTTTTTAATTTAACACCATCCTCATCCAATATCCTGTGTATTCTGTCAGGAGTATTATTTATATATTGATCTTGCCATGTTCCTAAAACAAACCTTTCATCCAAATTTTTATAGTATTTTCTGTATTTTTTGTAAAAAGGTGATGTCTTTGAATGATACTGATTAATCATTATTCTAGCTATCCAAAAAATCAATTCCTTTTTGTCAATTAATTTGTTTATTTTTTCTTTGTCAGATTCATACAGAGCAACAATAGTATCATGTAACAAATCATCACTATCATATTTCCTGCAACTTGTGATCTTGTCTGACACTTGTTTCAGTTTCAGATAATTTTTTTCTAAGTAAAGGTTTAGTTTCGACACAATTATATATTGTTGGTGTTGTTATATTTTTCAACATATCGTATTCTGTTTTAGATAATTTCCCAACTTCAATTTCCACCACATTAAATCGTTCCTTTATTTTTTTATAAATATAATTTATTATGGAATTGTCTTGCTTTATGTCACGCAATATATAATTTTGTTCTTTACACTCCGAACCCTCTTTGTATATTATTTTAAACAACCAATTGTTAATATCATTATAATTCCAATGTAGTCTGTCTTTTCTGGTATTAAAAAATGTTGGTCGTATCCTCATTTAATTCTCTTAATTCTTCTAAATAAACACTCTTAATCATTAAGGTGTTATAAAACTTGTCATTATATTCTCTACTCTTAATGTAAAACTCAACCCTAACATAACGACCCTCAATTATATATTCGTCGTGCATTTGTATTGATTCAGCACCAAAAATTTCAAATTGATGTTTGTGGTTGAAACCTGTGTCTGATTCCTCGATTGTAAATAGTAACTTCTCAAAGACTTCACCCTTTTTTGATTTAATTTCTTCTTTTTGTTTGTTTAAAATTTTCCCTCTTAATTTATACATAAAATTCTTTTTTGTTTAAATACTCGTCTAGTTCCTTTTTTGCCTGTTCAAAGCCATAGACGACAACAGCTTTGTAATTTCTTTCATTTAGACACTTGATCCAATGTAGTTGATTTTTGCTTGGTTTTCCTTTTTCTGTTTTTATTTCTAAGAATAAACCATACGAATAATTTATTGGTTCAAAAATTGCTAAATCTGGAAACCCGGCCACATATCCTGTTGCCTTCATTCGCTTTGCTTGTGTGATTGATGTCCTCAATCCACCTGCACTTGCACAATATAAAACATTTGGATATTGTAATTTGATGTAATTTATTATTGCTTTTTGCAATTCATGTTCTTTCATTTTTTAATCCATTTAGTTCCTGCATTTGGTGAATACTTTGAAACAAAACCTAGTGACTTTAAATGATTGTGATAATCTTTTCTGGTGCTGTCATCAATTTTTCTATTAAAACTATCATCATAATAATCAGGGAATTTGTTTTGTGACTTGTTAAAATCAGAGTTCACCCACCTTTTTATCCGTCTTGACAAATCCCATGTCTTTTCCATTTCGAATCTCATTCGAGTTCCACTTTGGTTTTTCTCTGTCCAATAGTCAATAAAAGCGGTTTTATCTTTTACATCTATATCCTCAATATCTAAAACTTTTTTTTGGAAGGTTTCTAACCTTAAATTAATATCATTTATTTTACTTTTATTTTCTTTTGCTTTTGCTTTACTTATACTTATACTAGCATTGCGTTTGGTATGCAACGGCTCTGCATCTGCATTACTCCATCTCTTTTTTGCATTTTCTTTAGCTTTTTTTGACTTGTCATTTATGGTTTCAATTTGTTTATTTAATCTTTTAGAATAAAAACAACCATCTTCAATAACAAACAAATCAAAATCTTCTATTACTTTTTTTAAAATTTTTGGATCACATTGCAAACCAAATGCAAGTGTGTCATAATCATCAATACAAAGTTTGTTTTCTTCTGTGAACAATAGTTCTAACAACGCCCAGAAAACACCATAACCGGCATACCCTAATTTCGCCCTCAATTTTATAACACGAATGTCATTCCTTGCCGAACTATCGTGATTAAAAAATGTTTTTTTCATATAATGTTTTAATAAAGAACCCCCCCGAATGTTTCTAAAAATAGAGAAAAAATAACCAAATTACAAACAGGGGGGTTCAGGAATTATTTATTTTTTAAATTCGTCTGATTCAACTTCGGAATATACTCCCAATGAGTAGAAATTGGTTATTTGTAAAACCGCTCGTGCCTTTGCTCTTTTTTCTGCCATCTCCAAATAATATGTAGATTGACAATTTTTTGGTTGTGCTGTTCCAAATGTGGGAATTGATATAATTTTTTGATCTTTTGTGAATTTTGTTGCTGTGCATTTAACGGCACAAAAATCAATTTCACACCTGACAACTTCATATTCTAGTCTTATTTCATCTTTTGCCATTATTTTCTCAATCCCTGTTCTTGTTATTATAATAAAACCAAATTGTTGGTGTTTGAAAACATCTTCTTTGTTTAAATTATAATAAAGATATAATTCTTTTAATCTGTCATTGTTTGTTTTGCTTTGCATTTTCTGTTTTTTTTAATCGTTATAAATACTATCTTCTATCTCTTTTGTTGAAGGCATTAATTTCGGCCAACTATCTGCATCAACAATTTCTTTGCCTTTATATATTTTTGTTCTTAGGTTGCCAACTAAATCACCTCGCTCTGCCAAGTTAACAATAACATTCCAATTATTAAAATTTCTCATATTTTCAAACAATGCTGTTCTGTAACTTTTATTTTCATCTTTAAAGTATATGTGAAACCAATTGCCGCCATGCTTGGAAACATAAGGTTTTCCCACCTTTACAAATTCTAATGTTTTCATTTCTATTTATTTTTTATAATTCGTGAACCCCTATCACCTTAAAGTGTTTTTCATCTTGGTAGAGGTGTTCCAAGAGTTTATCTAATTGCTTGTCTGTTCCTGTGAATTTAATGTGACCATAACCACATTTAATGTCTGAAACCTCAACCCCCCTAATAAAAGGATCATTAACCATTGTGTTATAATAACCTTTGCCACTTATTATATAATCTTTTTTCACAATTGTTTAATGTGTTTAATTGTTTGTTCTTTAATGTGTTTAATTTCATCCCCGCCTATCCAAGACAAAAAATCATAGGCACAAAAAACAAAAGTCAAGGGTTCACCTCGTTCATCTTTACCAGACAAAAGGATTTCACCATCATTACAGGCAAAGGTGTCTATATCATTTAATCTTTTATATTGCATCATAATTCTATTTTTTCACAATGCTCTAAACATTTTGAGCAAATGTCGGTTAATACTATATTGGCTGAACAGCAATTGGACACTATTTCTTTTTTTTCAAACATCCATGTTAGGTCTAACCGACCATTAATCAACTTATAGTCAGGATTTTGTGATTCAAACCTAATTGCTTTCTTCATAGATTCAGGTGTGGTTGTATCAAAGTATTTTATATCCATTATTTTAAATTTAATTTTTCAACTAGATTATCAATATCATCAATGTTCTTTTCTAAAAAATCTATTAACTTTTCTAGCGACAATTTTGTGGATGGAAATTTTTCCCCATCAACTTCTTCTAGTTCTTTTTGAAGTTTAACAACATCTCTGATGTTATCTTCTTTTCTCCATTGCAAAGTCAACCTTAATGTGACAACTTCTGAACTTGTTAAAATTGATTGTAATTTACTAAGACTAATTTGGTTATTCATTTTTAAATTAATTTGGTTATTAATAGCACAAATATAAACAAAAAAGCAATATGTGTCAAGTGTAAAAGTTTTGCGATATTAACAAAATTATTAACAAACGGGCAACGGGGATCACCCCTGCAAGATATAACAGGCACACACAAACCACCTGTGATGAATGGTTATTTTTTCAAATTTTTCAGCAATTCTCTAAAATCTTGTCGCATAGTTTTTATGTCGTAAACCTTTTTTTGATTTTTGTCATAAGTATAATACGCATCAAGTTTTAAATTCTCACTATATATATGTTTGCTCATAGTTAATAATTTAATTAACAAATATAATTAATTCACCTGACCATTCCAACGGCCGCCCTTTTTCAAGACCATAGGCAAAAGTTTTGGTTGTCCATTTATTATGATTCCACAACCTAGAATCACCCTAGCACTATTAACTTTATTATAGGAAAACGCTAAGGAGTGGTCATCTATAAGACATCCACACATCATTGACCAATGCAAGGACATGGGGTTGCTAGTATATGAGATGTTAAATTCTGTGTGATAGTGACCTTGAATCACGGACATCCCCATCTCTTTCGCTAAGGTTAGACCATTTTTTTTCATTCCATGTGTCATAAAAACCCATTGTCCATTGTTCATTTGATGTTTGTAATCAGGAAACCATTTCCAACCATCACCAACACCTAAAACTTCGTTGTAATCTCTCAACATATAATTTGGTATTCCGTGCTTTTTCCCACGCCTATATAACATACTTCCATGATTGGAATGAACCAATGTCATCTCAGGGAACAGCGTTTCTAGTTCTTGAAAAACCTTCCGTGCTTTGATTGTTTCATTATGCTGTGTGTCCAAAGAGGTTTCAGAATCGTGCATTGAAATTCCGTGAAAGTCCGCCTCGTCCCCGATATTCCAAATGTGATGATTGGGGTTGTCATTATCTATATTGTAATGTTCTTTCACAGCTCTAAGAAAATCAATGCTGTCTTGGTGATGATACGGAATGTGTAGATCAGAGATTATCAAAATAATCTCATCATAGTTTTGTCTTGAATGTTTAACCCTGTCATGTTCTGACCTTGTTAGTCTAAGACGATATGTTCTTTTGTCTTTTATTTCTTTTTTATTTTTTCAAACCCTCGACTTCCGAAATACGCACCAATCGTTGTTAGTAGCGTTATTTCTAAAAGCGAAACCCACCGTTCTTCTACATTAAAACTAATAACACCACCCTCAATAAATATCAACAGGATTGTTGATACTACTAAAAATGCTAGTGTCAAAGGTCTGATGTTTGCAGGTAACCAACCCGCTTTGTTATCAGATTCCCAACGCCTAGTAATTTGTTCCTCTGCCTTTGCTTTTGCCTCCAAGAACAATGCTTCAAATTTAATTTTTAATTCCTTTTTTTCTTCCGCCGTCGTCGTTAAGTTATCGACAAGGTTATTAACATCAAGATTAAGGTTTCCAAATAGTTTTGTTAAAAAATTCATATTGCTTTAAAATTATGTGTTATGTCTGCATATTGTGTTTTTCCATCCTCTTTAAATGCTTTTAATATCTGGTTTCTATTGTTGCCACAACTGAAAGAAACATGAATCCATGAATAGCTAAACTCCTCAATCAATTGGTCAAACTCACAATTTTGAACAATGGTGTCCATCAACAACTTGTTATTCATAAAGCCATTTTTATGAAACTGAATATCCGCTGCCATCCCCATTGTGTGCTGACTTGTTTTTTTTGATCCCAAAGCAACACATAAATCTGGGTGTCTAAATCCTGATGTTATGCGTATCGGTCCTATAATATCACGAACAGGTTGCAAGACATTATCACACAATTCAATCAAATTTTTAATAGCATCATTGTTCGGGGAATTTTTTATACACAATCGTTCTGCTGTTGCACTCCGTGTGAACTCTGATAGATAAAAATTATTTGATAATCTCATTCGAATTTCTTTAAATATATTTCATCAATTTCTCTTTGTATCTGTTTTCTGGTTGCATCAATTTGCAACATGATGTTTGCTTGAAATCTCTTTACTTCCTCGCCTTCATCAAAAATAATGATTGTCGGAACAGATAGTATTGAATACTTTTCTTGCATCTCTGGGTTGTGGCATATTATTATATTTTCTGTTTCACAATCTTTTAAAGTTGAGATGTCAAAATTATTTTCAACATTCCATTCACTATTAAAGTGTAAGACCTCAACTTGTGACCAACAAGTGCCAAACACAAAGAATAAAAACGCAATTAAAATCAATACTATCTGTCCAACATTCATAGCTATTTATTTAAATTATAAATCCTTTCATCAATTGTGTTCAACTTTTCCTCAATCGCATCTATTTTTTTTGATGTCGACATGATGGTGCTGCGCACAAGTTCATCTTTTAAATCATATTCGGTTGAAGAAACCCAATTACCATTTTCAAGTGCTTTTGTGTTTTCATCAATATCCGCCTTCAATGTGAAGTAAGTTCCTGAAACAGAAACAGCCATTGCTATAATTAACCCAATGGTTTTCAGATCAAGTGTGAATGATGTGGATTCGCTTATTTTCATTTGTTACAACTTTTACAATCTGCAATTCCTTGCGACACAATTAGTGCCATAGCAACCCAAATTAGATTAGACATTTCACCCTCTGTAATTCCAAAACTACTCGAACAAGTTATAAAAATAAACATTGCGATAGTATACCATGCTTTTTTTGATTTTAGTATGTTTTTTAAAGTTTCCATATATTATATTATTATTAAATTAATTCCTAAATTGATTGTATAATTTTCTCTTTCAAAATACTTCAAGTATTCTAATTGAGTATAAAACGACAATAACCTGTTCAACTTCCAATTTGCTATCACCCCAAAGTCATAATCGTTTGTTTCTGATCCATATTCTGTTATTTTTTCACTTATAAAAAAGTAATTCCCATATATTAAAATAAAGGCATTGTCCAAATGTTTGTAATAAGACAACCCAACCACCCCTGAAAGTGTGTATTGATTCCCAAGTTCTGCAAGTGCATCCCTGTTATATTGTGCGGGGATGGTTGCATAATACTGATGAAATTGTGCTGTGTTCTGAGCAACCACATCACCATTTAACAACCACCTAAAAAATGATTGTTCTAACCTGTCTAAATGATTATTCCCATTTTCATCTATAAAATAAAATTCCTTTGTGTAACCAAGTTCTGTTGCCACGGCTTCAAAATCATCATAATTAGGAAAATCCCTTTTAAAAGCATCTAAGCCATAAATGGGGTGATACCTCACAACACTCCCGAAAGTCCCTCTAAACCCACCTAAATCAGCTTTTAAGCGTAGGTCTATTGATTTATACTGCAAATCTATATATCCATTGTTAGATGATTCAATTTTAAAACTTGTGAAGTCACCTATATATCTAAACCATATATTATGATTTTCGTATTCTCTATTATTGTGTTTTATTCTTTCGTATTGTAATAGATACTCAAAGTTGTCAACAGGGGATCGAAATATACTTGCGTTTTTTTCTAAGCCGTCATAATAAAATTTCGGTTTTTTCTCCCATTTAAAACGGCTCAATTTTTTTATTCCAATAAAATATCTGTAATTAGTTCCAAAGTTAGGTGTTGTTTCTATTAATTGGTTATCAAGATAGGAGTATGTTTCCACAGATGATATTGCAGAATTTAAAGACATTCCACCATAGATAGTAGAATACTTGTAAAATTGTCCGAAAGACAATAATGGTATAAGTAATAATAACCTAAACATTATATAGATACTACTTGATAAGTGGTGTGAACTTTCATTGTCCAATCTCCTGAAAATGCTGCACTAGAACCAATCTGCAAAGCCACATTATTAATCGTTCCTGCGTAACTTCCCGCCGCAGGTGGTGCGGTATAACCAAAGACAAATGTGCAATCTGCTCCAATATCTTTATAAAAATCTCTCTGTCTAACTAGATAATTTGTGCCACCAACACCTGTATAACCGATTTCCAAATATCCTTGATTAGCTTGAGGTTGGCTAACATGTGTGCATATACAAGTTATAGT
>Ga0080013_1001589_pt1 | contig 29488 bp, 24 predicted proteins | sample ETNvirenome_6_85_FD_69236 | JGI IMG/M metagenome (GOLD analysis project Ga0080013, IMG submission 69236) | Marine viral communities from the Pacific Ocean - ETNP_6_85 (SPADES assembly) (version 2) | ecosystem: Environmental > Aquatic > Marine > Oceanic | place: Pacific Ocean | collected 2013-06-19 | reverse complement strand
TCATAAGAAAGAGAACAATGAAAAAATCGGAACTCAAAAATATTATTAAAGAATGCGTGAAGGAGGTCATCTTTGAAGAGGGCGTCTTATCGGGCATTATTACGGAGGTGGTCGGAGGGCTCAAAGGCTTAAGCGTTCTTTCCGAATCTAAGTTGCCCCTTTCTTCTGTTCCTGGTCCCTCTCCTGCCGCACCACCGGACGAGTCCAAGAGAAAGGTCTTGGATGCGATCGCCGCACAATCCCGAGAAGATGCCAAGAAAAAATTCAAAAACCCGGCTCTTTTTGAGGGAACTACTCCTATCCCCTCTGAAGGTGGCAAAGGAGCCTTAGCTGGCATTGCACCTAGTGATCACGGCGTTGACATATCTAATATTCCTGGTTTTTCCAACTGGGGAAACGTGGCTAACGCCCTAAAATAGAAAGAAATAACAATGAAAAAAAGATTTAATACCCCTCTAGCTCCTTGTGTGATGGTTACCGCCTCCGAGTGTCGAGATAATGCTGAAAAGATGGTGCGGAAATTTATAAAGAAGGTGAAAAGAGAAGGAATAATAGAAGAGTTTCGCTCACGCTCCCACTTTATAAAACCTACCACCCGGCGAGCGGAAAAGAAGAGGAACAAGAAAAGATTGATTGAAAAGGTCAATAAAAGAGAAAAAGAACTAATTAATCCTAGGGGCACCCATAGGAAGGCAAGGAGAAATTAATGGCTACTGAAGATACCAGTAATTATTTCGACGGATATTATAACAAGTCACCCGGCATCGGCAGCGTGGGATCCTATCAGGTTGCTGGTTACCCCTTCCTTACGGGATCCACTAATCTGGATGACGGAGAAGAACACAAGATAGCCTTCCCTAGCGTCACAAAAAGAGTGATGGTCAAGATGCTTTCAACTGATGCCATCCGAGTTCATTTCGCCTCGGCCGACGGCGGTGCGAGTAATGTAGTCAATGGATTGCACTACTGGACTCTAGACACTGATAACCAAGAAATCTCCATAGATGTGAAGTGTAAAGAGATATACATTTCAAACGGAAGTGGACAGAACAATCAGCATTACGAAGTCTATGCTTCTTTGACGGGGATTAGTACGCCTAACATGTTCCCCCTCTCGGGCTCAGGGATTTCAGTCTAAACTTGGGTGTTTGGTGGATAAGTTAACTATATATTTTGATATATTGTCTTCAAAGAACAGAGGTGGTGCTATATGTCGTCAATGCTAGAACAGGCCATTGTTGATGCAAAATCCTTGCGAGAGGCTGCAATAAAGAGTGCGGAATCCGCTGTGGTAGAGAAATATTCTCAAGAAGTCAAAGATGCTGTCTCTCGGCTCTTGGAGCAAGGAGATGAAGAGGACCTCGCCGAATTCCCTCCTGGGGAAGAAGAGATTGAAGTAGATCCTCTGGTTGCGGATCTGCCATCAGCACACATGGTGGACAACAATGAGGAAGATATAGTCGTTATCGACTTGGATGACATCATCGCAGCAGCGGACGCTGAACCCGAAGAAGAGATGGCTGCCGCCGACGAAGAATATTCTCTCGATCGAGCCGAACTTGCCGATCAGATAGGATTAGATATCGAAGAGGATGATGTTGCAGCCGCTCCTGGGAGCCGCCCTGACGACGAGATTGAAATAGCCGAGTCGGACCTTGTCGATATGTTCAGGGAAGTGCTAGAAGTGGACATCCCATCAGACGTTATAGCGACCGACGACGAAGACGAGGAAGAAGCAGAGGAAGAAGAAGAGCAGGAGTACCAATTTGAGCGGACAGACGGCATGGACGCTAAGGATATTGATTCCTACCGTGAGGCTAAGGAGTTGTCCGAACGCCTTCTTCGCGAAAACAGAACTCTGAAAAAAATTATTAATGGAATTAAAGAAAAATTTGAAGATGTAAACTTGCAAAATGCAAGGTTACTATATAAAAACCGTGTTCTTACTGACACCTCCTTGAATGAGCAACAAAAAAATAAGATTGTTGATGTGGTCACGAACGCTGGCTCGGTGAAAGAAGCACAGATGATCTACGAAACGCTTCAAAAGACAATGGCGACTTCTCAAAAAAGAGGTCCGAAATCGTTGTCTGAGGCTGTTACCAGAAGATCATCGGTGATACTGGGGGGCACTCGTCAAGAGGGTTCCACATCGAACAGCGATCCAACCTATAATCGGTGGGCAACATTGGCAGGAACAGATAAAAATTAATTATAAGGAGATAAAATAATGTCTGTATTAGATACTTTAACAGAAGGTATCCGACAACGCTCTCTCGCTAGAGAAGGTGAAGCTCTTCTTGAGAAGTGGGAAAGGACTGGACTTCTAGAGGGTCTCGACGACAGCGGTCGTTCGAACATGGCCCGTCTACTGGAAAACCAGGCTGGACAACTACTCAAAGAGACAACCACCATGCAAGCAGGAGACGTTCAAGGATTCGCTTCAGTTGCATTCCCAATTGTGCGTCGTGTATTCGGCAATCTTTTGGCACAGGACCTTGTTTCGGTCCAACCGATGAGCCTCCCCAGTGGACTCATCTTTTTCATGGATTTCGTTGTGAGTCCTGACGGTGCGGGTGTTCCCCGCCTGGCTCAGGTCGGCGACGAATCGCTCTACGGCGGCGGTGTCGTTGGTAGTAGCATTACTGGTGGTGTTGATCTGGGGGGCAACCTCGGACAGTCAAGTTTTTATAGCTTGAACAACGGGTTTTCGTCCCCCACCGGCTCACTGGCAACCCCAACCCTGACTCAACTTGGTTCGGGAACATTTGGTGATGCCAATTCGCTTCCGGGTGGAAATTTTCACGCTGTTTTGCGTGATGATCCCGCTCTGGTTTCGGGTACGAGTACCTACAATATCGCTGAGTTGCCCGCTGCGGAACTTACCGCTCGCGGGTTTCCATCGGGATCGGATGTGGATCTGGTCGCCATTGTGGCTTCCGGCTCTGACGGTGTCGGCGGACTCAACAACGATGGTGCGGGCGTTGGCCCGAATTCGCGTGCTACCGGAGGATACCAGATCCGTCGCTTGACGGCTTTCTCGGGATCGGATGCGAGCACTGTCACCATGGTGTGGGCCTCTACTGACGGGTCTGTGAACATCGATATTCTCGCCGCAGCTTCGGCTGCGTCGGCTTCACTGAACTTCCCGATTGCGGATAGTTTTGTGGCTGCGGGTAATCCCTTTGGTGCAGTCGCTGGTTCGACCACTAATGGCGGTTGGGGATTGGAAAATAATCCCAACATCCCCGAGATCGATATCAAGGTGGACAGTCTTGCAGTCACAGCAAGAACCAAGAAGCTCAAGGCCAAATGGAGTCCGGAGCTTGCTCAGGATTTGAATGCTTATCATAATCTCGACGCCGAAGTCGAACTTACAAGCATCTTGTCCGAGCAGATTGCTCTTGAGATTGATCAAGAGATCCTTGCTGACTTGGTTAGCGGTGCTAGTGCGGGAACGCTCTGGTGGAGCCGCTTGCCTGGTAAGTTTGTTAACCGGGAAACCGGTGCAACCATTACTGGAAGCAACTTCCCCGACTTCACGGGTACAGTTAGCGAATGGTACGAAACTCTTCTTGAGACAGTCAACGAAGTAAGTGCCCGTATCCATCGCAAGACTCTTCGTGGCGGGGCGAACTTCCTAGTTTGCTCACCCGAGGTGGCTAACCTCCTTGAATTCACTAGCGGATTCCGTGCGAATGCGGCTGTGGACGAGGAAAGTGGCTCCTGGGGCGTTCAGAATGTTGGTTCCATTAGTCGCAAGATGGACATTCATGTAGATCCGTACTTCATGAGAAATGTCATTCTTGTTGGTCGTAAGGGCAAGAGCTTCCTCGAAAGTGGATATGTTTACGCCCCTTATGTTCCGCTACAAGTTACTCCCACCATCTTTGGTACAGAGGATTTCGTGCCCCGCAAGGGTGTCATGACTCGGTATGCATCTCAGATGACTCGTGGTGACATGTACGGATTGGTTATTGTAGGAGATTTGGTTAGTTCGAACAACTAATCCAAATTAGTTTGAATAACTAAGAGAAGAACCTCGTCCTTGTGGCGGGGTTCTTTTTTTTGTATTGGTCACATAGTTTTACAAACGGAAAAACTACTTAATAAGGGAACAGCCAAACAGGGAGGTATCTAATGCCGGTCAATTTACAACCAGCCAGCCAAACGAGTGCGATTGTGTTGCCTTCCACGGGGTCTCATTCCGAAGTCATTGGTTTGCTGTCCTACGGGATTTATGAGTCTACAGCTTTTATAAGCGGGGCTGTAGATCAGGTTTCGTATGTCTATAATAAACTAGGCGGGAATGTCTTAGACTTAGAGATATCTACAAGAAATGTCTATAATGCCTACGAAGAGGGGTGTCTGGAGTATTCCTACCTCGTCAACACCCACCAGGCAAAAAATGTGCTATCAGATATGATGGGGAATACCACTGGGTCATTTGATCAAGATGGAGAATTTACGGAGTATAGCAAAGGAACCACAATAAAGCCTAATTTGAAATTTCCCAGGTTTCAGCTTGGGTTCGCCACGCATATGGGTCGCGGTGTGAGCCTACATGCTAGAGTTGGGTCCACTCAAACTATCTATTCGGCGTCTTTTTCGGCCTCACGAGATCAGCAGGATTATGACTTACAACAGATTCTTTACACCTCCTCTTTGGACCCCAATTCTCAGTTTTATAACAAAGTAGGCACCAGTGCGGTCACTATTCAAAAGGTATATTACAAAACCCCGAGAGCCGCCTGGAGATTTTTTGGAGGAATTGCCTTGGGGGCTTTGGGCAATTTATCTACATATGGAATGTATGCGGACGATAGTACGTTTGAATTGGTGCCGGCATGGCAAAATACTTTGCAAGCCATGACCTACGAGAATGACTTGAATGTGCGAGCTTCACATTATTCATTTAATGTTAACAACAACAAGCTACGGATTTTTCCTATTCCTAATGGATATGCTCCTTCTCGGTTCTGGGTAGATTTTAGAGTAGCAGAAGATGCTTATGATGAAGATGCCGACCGAAAATATGGGGCTGACGGCGTCAATAATATGAATACATTGCCGTTCCCCAATGTTCCTTATAAAAATATTAACAGTATCGGGAAACAATGGATTCGCCGGTTTTCGCTGGCCCTGTGCAAAGAGACTCTAGGGCAAGTTCGTTCTAAGTTATCGACCATTCCCATCCCTGGAAATGATGTCACGCTCAATGGACCCGCTTTGATATCCGAAGGCAAAGAAGAACAGTCAGCATTAAGAGAAGAACTTAAAGTAGTTCTAGATGAAATGGTTTACGGAAAGCTGGCCGAAGGCGACGCCGCAATGCAGGCAAGCCTTGAAGGGGTTGTAGCCAAGATACCACACGGCATCTATGTGGGGTAAAATAAGTGGCTAACAAATGGACTCAGCCTAGCTCTCCCCCACCTCCTTTATTTGTAGGAAAGGCAGAGCGTAATTTTGTAAAACAAATCGGCGACGAGATTATCGAAAAGATAGTCGGGGAACAGATTCTGTATTTTCCGATTGATATAGCTCGTACCGACTATCACTCTCTGTATGGGGAGGCCATAAAAAAGAAGTACCTACCGCCCATTCGCATTTATGCTTTGATTGAATACTTGGGTTCCGAGCGAGTTCAGGGACAATTTGGGTTTGACAGCCTCTATAATATTAATGTTCATATGCACCGCCGCCGGCTTACCGAAGATCAGAACTTGGCAGCCCGGTTAGGGGACTTTCTGCAATACGATGGGATGTATTTTGAGATAGTGGATATGTTTGAGCCCCGCTATCTTTTTGGGCAAGATAGTTCATTTGCCAACAATACTTCTCTGGAGGTGACCGCAGTTTGTAAACAAGTGAGGGAGGGAATGTTTAATGCCGAATAATACACCTTTAAATGAGAAGATCGCTTCAAGTTATCCCTACTCGCCTTCAAATTATGAGACTATTGATATGGCGTTATATACTTTTTTGAACGAAGACCTTAATATTTATTGTGATACTAACGGGGGCTTTAAAAAAGTGCCGGTTATATTTTCTATTGGAGAGAGAGCCTATCAAATCAAGGATAAGCCAAGCTTGAGACCTAACAATAAGACTCTGGAATACCCTTTGATGTCTATAGTGAAGAACTCTATCAACCAGAACCCCCAGAACAAATCCATTTACGGTGTATATGTGCCTCCTTATTTTGACTACTATGGGCGGGGCGGCTCTATTGATATTAAAAGAGTAGTTAATCAGGAGAAGACTAGAAACTTTGCCAACGCCAACGCTATCAGAGGCTCTTCCACCAAAAAAGACAAGAATTATCAAACGCAGCCTGGCGAAAATAAAAATATTGTTTATGAGACCTACTCTATTCCACAGCCTGCCTATGTAGAGGTGGAGTATACCATCTCAGTAATTTCTAACTACCAACAGCAAATGAACGAGATCATTCAGCCTTTCAATACCTTTTCTAGTACTCCGAACGTGTTCCAGGTCCAGGACAGCGGACACTACTTTAACGCTTTTGTGCGTCCAGAATTTAGTTTGGATAATAATTCATCCGCTATGGAGACTCAAGAAAGATTATTTAAGACTAATATCACGATTATGGTCTTGGGGTATTTAGTGGGAGCGGACAAGAATCAAGAGACTCCTTTTCTTGTGCAACGCCAATCAGCCGCCAAAGTCAGAATACAACGTGAGAGGGTTATTTTGGGGGATAAACCTCAATATCACCAAGATCTTAAAAACAAATACCGACCCTAAATGAATCAATTCTAAATCAAGGGGATTTTGAAACATTCCCTTACTATTTATTATTGAGCTACTAACTCGTTTAACTCGTGATTTAAATGCGTAATATACGGGTTCTTATCTTAAACTAAAGGAGACACGAATAGATGGCTGATAACTCTTACAGAAGTTTTAAATTCATTTCACCGGGGGTATTTGTCAATGAAGTAGACAATTCTCAACTCCCCGACCCGCGGACTGGAGTAGGACCGGTAGTCATAGGGATGGCTGCCAAGGGGCCCGGAATGAAGCCGGTTACCGTTACCTCTTATGACGATTTCGTGCAAACATTTGGAGATCCTGTACCCGGCACCATTAATGCACAGGGGTACAGAGATAATGCGGGATTGACCGCCCCCACTTATGGGGCCTATGCCGCTAAAGCATACCTTAGAAACGCCGCTCCTCTCACCTATATTCGCCTTCTTGGAACTCAAAAAAGCGATGCAACCGAGGCTGGTTATGCGGGCTGGAAGGCTGGAACCCTAGATTCTACCCCCGCCGACGGCGGAGCCTGGGGACTTTTTGTATTTCCTTCGGGCAGCGTAGACTGGGATTGGGAAGACACGCCCCTCGTCACAACCGGATCCTTGGCGGCTGTGTTTTACAACACTGCCGGACGAGTCATGCTCTCGGGAACTCGCGTAGACCAAGTTGTGACGGGATCGGACTGTGAGCTTTACGAATCTACGTCGGATGGACGCCTTACATTGTTGGTTAGTAAAGATGGTGGTGTCGTCCCCACGAGCCTTCAAAAAGCAGCCTTTACGCTGGACAGCCAAAGAAAAGACTTTATGAGAAAGGTCTTTAACACTAACCCTACCGTCACTAATGACACTCTGACGACGGAAGCTATGCAGAGTTCATCCCTTGGCGGAAAATTCTGGCTTGGTGAAAGCTATGAGGCAGCCCTAGAACAAAAGGGGGACACTTCACTTGGAGTTTTGGGCAACGCCGGCGAGGATGCTTCGGTTAAGGGAGCCCTCTTCCACGCTATGGTCCTCCCTCTTAGGAATCAGTATGCTGTGAGTCAGGTTGGAAACGACAAGCGGTACACAGCCCAGCGTTCTACGACAGGATGGTATATAGCTCAAGATTTGTCAGCCACACCATCGCAGTATGTAGCCCAAGACATGACCCGCCTTTTCCGCCTAGAAGCGTTAAGCCCCGGTGCGTCTATTCAGAACGATATTAAGATATCGATCTCGAACATTAAGGCTCCCACTGGCGATTTTCAAAGTTACGGCAGCTTTAGCGTCCTGATTCGTCAGATTAGTGACACGGATAATCGTCTAAGTATTCTGGAAAGATATGATGAGGTTAACCTGAACCCCGAATCGTCTAACTATATCGCTCGGGTGATCGGCGACAAGTACGAAGTATACAACGAAACTGATCGTCGCAATAGAGTTTATGGAACCTACGACAATGCCTCCAATTATGTTCGCGTTGTTGTGGATGACGAGTTAGAGCGAGGCGGACTAGACCCTGAATTGCTTCCCTTCGGTGTCTGGGGTGCTCCCAAATACCGAGATGTGAGCATTATCAGCGGTACAGGAGGTCCCAACCTCTTTGGAACTTATGCTAGTGCTTCGCGAGGTGGAGGTGCCCAATCAATGATAGACGGCGGCACCCCGCTGCTATTCGGCGACCCTGGAGGATATCCTTCCACGGGCTCCGTCGGAATTCCCCTGTTTACCTTGGGGGATCTCTGGAGCAACACCGCAACTGCTGGGATCGGTGACTTAGGCCCGGAAAACGTCGGCTATAGTGCCTCTATTATATTTCCCAGTGTCCCCCTCCGTGGCAAGTCTACCTGGGGAACCCCGCGTACTCTTAAGAGAACGTATTGGGGTGCTTGGACCGGCAGAACGGCCACCAATCCTAATTTCGGTTCGTCGGTTTTGTCGTGCCTTAAGGGACTCGCTTCCGGACTTGAAACTTATCAAGGAAGTACCGCTCTGGACCCCGCAGGAAACACAGCGGATGGTGCGGACGGATCGAACACTAATGCCACCACTAGTCCCCTCCAGGCAGGGTGGATATTCTCTTTGGACGACATTGTTCAAAACGGAGACGCCACGTTTAGCTATGTTTCGGGATCGCGTTCGGGCGGAACAAGTTATTCGGCAGCAAGCGGGTCATACACCGCTTCCCTCAATGCTGGACTTGATAGGTTTACGACCTTGATGCACGGCGGATCAGATGGCTTTGATGTTGTTGAGAAAAACCCCTTCCGCAATGCTGCTTATAGCGACAGTGCGACAGAGAAGACGAGTTATGAATTGTTCTCTCTGAGATCGGCAATTAATATGGTCGCTGATCCCGAGAGTCAACAGTTTAATGTCATTACAATTCCGGGGGTAACTAAAGAACTTGTTACGGACTACCTTCTGGAGCAAGTAGAGGATCGTGCTGATGCGTTGGCAGTCATTGATTTGCCTAACGTCTACCTTCCCCGGTCTGATAGTAAGGCTTCCGAGTCTACTCGCCGGAATTATACGGCCACCCAGGCTGCGGATGCTCTTGAGGCACGCAACATTAACAACAGTTACGGTGCAGCATTTGTTCCGTGGCTCATGGCTCGGGATACCAATACTAACCGAAATATATGGGTACCACCCTCGGTAGCTGCACTGGGAGTTCTAGCCTCGACAGATAGAAAGGCTGGACCATGGTTTGCTCCGGCTGGGTTCACACGCGGCGGATTGAGCGAAGGTGCCGCAGGACTTCCGATTCTTGATGTGAGTGCTCGGTATACCTCCGACGATAGAGACACCCTCTATGAAAACAACATTAACCCAATCGCCAAGTTCCCCGCAGAAGGGATTGTGGTCTTCGGACAAAAAACACTTCAGCAGACGTCCTCGGCACTAGACCGAATTAACGTTCGCCGCTTGATGATTTACTTGAAGCGAGAGATCTCTTACATCGCCTCAAGGATTTTGTTTGAACCTAATGTTCAAACAACTTGGGACAACTTCTCGGCTCAGGCTCGACCACTTCTTCAAGACGTGAAATCTCGATACGGCATTGACGACTTCAGGCTTGAATTGGACAGCAAGACTACCACACCGGACCTAGTTGATAGAAATATTATTTACGCCAAGCTGATGGTTAAGCCAACTCGGGCTGCCGAATTCTTCGCTATTGACTTCGTGGTTATGAACAGTGGAGCATCTTTTGATGACTAAAAAGTTCCCTATCATCCTACTTATAATTGAGGAGAGAAAGTAAAATGGCCGTACAGAAAGATTTTTGGGCAATGCCCTCGATAGAGCCAAAAAGACGTTATAGGTTCCAGTTGTCGATTCCCGCCCAAGGTGCCGGCTTGGATGCCATTCCGGCATGGACTGTTAAAACAGCTACAAAGCCAAAGGTCACAGTATCGGTAATAGAACACTCTTATCTTGATCATGTCTTTAAATATCCGGGTCGTGTTACTTGGGATAATATCACCCTGACACTCGTGGACCCTGTGGACCCTGATGTAGGCTATGCACTCTTGAATCGCCTGGGGGCTGCCGGGTATACATACCCAGACACCAACCCACTCGCTATGCAAAGCCTCAGCAAGAAGGGTATGGCCGAAGCCATCGGCAGTCTCAAGCTCAGCCAAATTGATGGAGGAGGAAAAGTTGTGGAGGAATGGGAGCTTAAGAATCCCACCATAGCAAGCATCGATTTTGGAGGCAGTCTCGATTACACCTCTGACGAGATGAACGAAATTACTCTGGAGTTGGCTTATGATTGGGCAGAGATGACCCTCGGCAAACCGAGCCAAGCGGGGGCTGTGGGACAAAACACCAAGTTCGCCGGACTGAAAGTGTTCGGCAAGACAACAAAGACAACATAGTATAAAAATCGTTTTAGAGAAAGTTAACGAAAGGTTACATAAATGAATAGAAATGCAGACCGAACAGGCCAACAAGAAGGCTTCATGCCCCAAGATACAGATACAATACCGCCTGTCGCCACCGAGAACACTGGTGGCGGCGGCTTGTTTAATTGGTCGGCTCCCACCGAATTTGTAAAGCTCCCGAGCAAGGGACAGTTTTATGCCCCGAGCCACCCACTTCACCAGGAAGACACTGTAGAAATAAAATATATGACTGCGAAAGAGGAGGATATCTTGACCTCCAAATCGTTGCTGACCAAGGGTGTAGCCATTGACCGGTTGCTTGAGAGCCTTATTCTTAATAAGGCGATAGACATTAGTACTTTGTTGGTGGGGGATAAAAACGCCATCATCATGGCGGCTAGGGTTACGGGATATGGAGACAACTACGCCACGAGCGTGACATGCCCGCAGTGCCAGACGTCTATAGAGCATGACTTCGACCTGTCGGACATTCCGTGCCGTGATCATCACGAAGGATTACAGAACCATAACATCACCATATCCGAAGCTGGAACTTTCAACCTTCTCCTTCCCTTCACCAAGGTCACTGTAGAGTGCCGCTTTTTGACGGGCAAAGACGAAATGAAGATGTTGAAAAAAGCACGGACAAACAGAAATGAAGAAGCTAATCTTACAGACACCCTGAGAGCACTTATCATGAGTGTGAATGGAAACCCAGACGCTATTGATATTGCATCATTTATTAACATGATGCCGGCTAGGGACTCTAGGTACATCCGAGAGGTATTGAGTGAGATCACTCCCAACGTAGACATGCAGCAGGCATTCGAATGTACAGCGTGTGGTTACGCATCCCAATTGGAGGTGCCGCTGACCACGGACTTTTTTTGGCCTAAGTGACCAATACATCCAAGCGGTATACGAAGAGTTTTTTCAACTAAAATATTGGGGTGGGTGGAGCTTCTTTGAAGCCTATAATTTACCTGTGGTTATTCGCCGTTGGTTCCTCCAGCGATTAGCCAAACAGAAGAGCGACGAAAACGAACAACGCGAACAAGCTAATCGGAAGGCGAAATCTTCTGGTGGTGGCAAATATCGTCCCCGTTAAATATTCTTTAACCTAACTATTTATAGTATCGCTACGCGGAGGGCATCGTCAAGTGGAAAAATTAACCGAAGAACAGTTGGAATCGTATGTGTTTGATCTGGGAGTTGCCCGCAAAGGTCAACTGGATGAAAACATTTTACATGTGCTCGCCGCTTGGATTGAGTATCTGCTCTCTAAAATGTTTAAGGGTCGCCGAATCCCTGTGCGAGTTCGAGGTAACCGCATCGAGGTGGAACGATTTACCGATGCTTTGGTGAACGAAAAAAGATATATGAATTATATTAAAAAATATGGGCTCGATGACCCCATGACGTATAAGCAGCGTGGCAAACTGGATGTGGCAATTCGACGCTTTGAACGCGAAGCTGGAATTAATTGGCCTATTCGTCGCTAAGGGGTTAAGCAGTGGCTGAAGAGACCTTAGAAGAACGGGAGAAACGATTAGAACAGATCCAGCGAGAGATCGAACTGGTCGAAAAGGTCTCGGACGAGCACAAGACCTACTCTACTCGCCTAGAAACGATTATCGAGTTAAGCAAGCAGAGAGCGACTGCTAGCGAATCCGAGCGTAAGCGGATCGCAGAGCGAATTATAGCACAAAAGAAGCTTAACGACGAACTCCTCCTCACGGCAATCGAGGAAGGACGCATCACTCAGGAAGAGTTCAACCGCATAAGGGCTTTACATGCCGCCCGAGAAAAACATGCTAGATGGATCGAAGAACAGAAAAAAGCCCGAGAAGAGCAAAAGAAGCAACTTGAAGACCTCAACAGTCTTACCGAGAAACTCACAGGACTTAATGTAAAATCTCTTACAACTGTTAAGGGACTGGCAGGAGCTTTTTACGGGCTGGCTCTTCAACTCGATGAAGCCCAAATTCAATTGGGCAGACTTACAGGCTACGTTGAGACGTTCAAAGCCGATATTACCGACACTGCATCTCGCAACGCCGGCATGGCTATTTCCCTCCAAGAATCCAGTAAAGCCATCAGCGATCTGTTGACTGGGTTTACATTGTTTGCCACTTTGAGTAAGTCTACTCAGGAAGACCTTGAAGATTTAACGGTTCAGTTCGAACGCCTCGGGGTATCCGGTGAAGCCTTCGCTAAAACACAAGAACTTTTAACTCGTGGAATGGGCATGAGTGCCGAAGGGGCCATCGCGGCTACCATGCGATTTGATGAATTGGGACAAAAAATTGGACTCCCGACTCAGCAAATCATAAGTGATTTCACTGCGATTGGTCCCAAGATGGCTCGCTTCGGAGTGCAAGGTGAAGCAGTATTTGTTGATTTAATGAAGGAAGCAAGAAAGCTCGGCATCACTACCCAGCAGGCATTTGATATAACTGAAGCTTTTGATACATTTGAATCTGCCGCTGACCTCGCAGGAAAATTAAACGCCCAGATAGGACTCCAGTTGAACTCTGTGCAAATGATGAACGCCGAACATGGCGACCGCTTAAGGATACTCACAGACGAGTTCAAGATGAGAGGAAAGAATTTTGACGACATGAACCGTCGTCAACGCCAGGCAATTGCCGAGGTCCTGGGAGTTGATGAAGACTTCGCCAAGAAGTTGTTTGGCGATCCCGTCGCTTTGCGGGCATACCAAAAAGAACAAAAAGAAATTTCTGAAAGAGCGGCGAAGTTAACCTCGATTACCCAAAAGCTTCAAACATCTTTCCAACAGCTTGCCTTAGCGATGAAGCCGTTATTGGACGCATTTCTGTGGACCATTGACTTCGTTGTTACATTGCTACATATCATGCCGGACTGGATGAAGACTCTGTTGGGGGTCGCCATCGCTGTCACAGCCGTAGTCAGATCGCTGATGCAGCTTAAGAAGCTGGTAATAATTGGAACCATCGTCACAGGCATTGGGAAAGTGCTCACCTTCTTGACTGCTGGTTTGGCTGGCTTGGCTGTCAAGGGTCCGCTAGCAGCCGCAGGTGTGACGCCTGTCGGCCCGGCTCTAACACTCGTAGGCAAAGGAGCCTTAGCGGGAGCCAAAGGATTACTCATTCTTATGGGGGTGCTAACAGCGGCTGCGGCTCTCGTATGGGCTCTTAAAGAGTTTGTCCTGGCTTTTGGAGAAATAGGGGAGAATGCGTGGCCGGCGGCAGCAGGCGTTGCCGCTTTTGGTGCCGCTATGATGATGGCTTCCATCGGCGTAGGGATGATGGGAGCGGTTTCTGCGGCTACTGGCTGGGCAATCGCCGCTGTAGCCTTGGCCGCAGTCGCCATGGGGGCAGGCATATGGTTGGCTGCCCAAGGACTTTCAGTACTTGTAGACTCCTTTACAGGATTTGTGGCGGCAGCGGGGGACGGAACCGCAGCTTTTGTAACATTGGGACTGGCGATGCTTGCCTTCCCGGTGACGGCTTTAGCGTTTGCCTGGGGTCTTAAGATAGCCGCCGCAGCATCGTTCACAGGCGTCGCTGCGTTTGGGCTGTTAGCGTTGACGGTGGTGGGGCTAGCCGGATCTTTAGCTCTTCTGAGTCTGTGGTTTGATTATATTGCCGGCACGATCCAGCCTGTCATCAGTGGTCTCAGCGATTTGTTGACCCCCCGCAAAAAAGATGCATTTGAGACGGCGACTGAAAACCTACAAAAATTCCTTGCTACAGCCAAAGAGGGTACTGCAACGATTACGAACTTTGCCAAGGCTTTTGCCTTTGAGGGGGGTGCTACTCATATGCTTAACACCTCCATCGCTCTGGGATCCATGGCAGACATGGTACAGGCCACTACTCAGTTGACTCCCAACAACGCTAGGTCTTTTGAAAAGGTGAGCACCTCCATGACGACGCTGATAGAAAAAGCAGAAACAGCAGGCATCGAGCCACGCACTTTAGTGCCACTTGCCGCACCAATAAATAGCCCTGTTGGTACAGGCTTCAGCAGGATTCCTACATCCCCACCCAGGATCAATGAAGTGTCACAAGCGGACCCAAAAAGACAGAGTGCTCCAGGGAGCGGTAAGCCAGTGCAACTTTTGCCGGTTACTTTGGTGATAGGGCGATCTAAATCCGAAGAAGTTAAGCTTGGACAATATATACTGAAGATTCTCCCGGATGGAACAACCAGCATCCAGGATTAGCCAGCATTACTCAGGAGGACAAAGTGGCCGCACCTAAAGAAAAAATGAAATACGGTTTGCCTGGTGAGCAGAACTTATATAATTCTGGACTTGTGTTGACCGTAGAGCATGTTCCGACAGGGTATACAGTAGAGTTTTCAGCCTTCATGGAAGATTATTCAGATGCATATACCAGCGAATGGAATGACGAAACCGTGTTTGGGCGTATGGATCCTATTGCTACATTCCAGTCCACCAGGCGAGCCATATCGGTAGCATGGAAGGTACCTTCGTCATCCCTAGAACAGGCTGTAGTAAACATAAACAAAGTAAACCGCCTTCTAAAATTCCTTTACCCCCTTTATAAACGGGGGAGCAGCGAGGTCCCCAGTGTAATGAATATGGGCCCGTTGGTGCGGGTGAAGTTTGGGAATCTTATTTATAATTCTGCGACGGGTGGACCTCTCATGGGGTACCTAAGGGGAATCACCACCCAGCCAATCGTCGAGGACGGAGTATATTCAGATGCAGGCAGCGGCGTCCTAGGTACCAAGGGCCCAGAATATCTCCCAAAAACATTTAGGCTGAATTTTGAATTAACCGTTCTCCATGAACATGCATTAGGGTTCGTAAAGAGCACAGCAGGGAATGTCTTTGTTTTTCAGGGTGCGAAAAAAGGATTTCCTTACGAAATGCCGACCAGCACCCTAGAAAAACTTGGCACCACCTCTAATATTACGGAAGTGGGGCACCAAGTGATAGAGGCGGCGGGAAAGTCTGGGCAGCAGTCGCTAGACGAGTTGAAGCAACAAAGCGGCCACGACTGGGAAAGGCAACGTCTCGCCGGAGGCGATCCGGACGACTACGGCGACGAAGAAGTCACCGGCACTCCCCGTGAAGACGAGCTTCGAAACCGTGAAGAGGCAGAGAGAATTCAAAATGAAGCTAATGATTTAGACTGAGAAGGGTAAGAACCGAAGGAGAAACACATGGCATATTCACGATACGGCAACAGACAAATATTTATTAACAATAATGAAGAATATCGTAAAGTTTTCTTCAAGGATAGGGATGTAAACCAACTCCCTCAGTTTACTACGGCGGTTATGGGCTATCCTGTGCCGTCGCAACAGCGAGGACTGTCTATATCCACGGAAATCTGGAAGTCTAATTCCCGACTTTATAAGTTGGCTAACGATTATTATGGGAGCCCCCAATACTGGTGGGTAATTGCGTGGTATAATCGATTACCACTGGAATCGGATTTTATCGTCGGACAAAAGGTAAAAATACCCGGCCCGCTGGAGTTGGTATTGTCTTATTTCGAGAAGGACTAGAAGGAAGGAACAGCATGTCAGTCAATGGAGATCCCAAATTCAAGGCTCAGAGCGGCAAGCCTTTTCATAAACGGGGGAAGCAGGACCCCCAACGAGAAGATGTACAGTGCCTTCTGTTGGGCGGGCTTCGAACCTTGGTGGGAAGAACGGGGCTTGATAAAATTCCTACCAAACGAATATATAATTTTACGGGTAATCCTGAAACTATAACCTCCATCATAAATGATTCAGATTTAGAGGACTTTATGCTGGCATCCCCCGCAGCCCTCTCCACACTCCAGCCCAAATTAAAATTTTGGTTTACTGGCGACCAAAGGGACGACGAGCCAATTTATTTTAGTGACCATGTCTTGGGCGAGCAAATGGTAAGTCTTAGGGACTTCCGTCTCGGAAGCGACGCCAAGTTTAGCCCTGCTAGTCAGCGTGGGTTCAATGTTGGGATTAAGAGCTTTGAGTGGGCCTTCGACAACAAGCACGAGGGTGATAAAATTGTAAAGGCTAACTTGGTTTTATATTATGGCTCTCTAGCAGAGATGGTTAATGAATATTATTTGCGGTTTATGTTTGCCAATGGGACACGAAATTTAAAAGCTCGACACGGACGAACAGCCGAAGACTTTGCGGCTGCGGAATTAGAGCAACTGGCCCGCCTGGAGAAATTACAGGAGTTTGCTAGACTTGGTGACCCCACGACTCTAGAACTAAAAAAGGCAACTACTGAAAGGAACTACCTCCAGCTTAAGTGCGAGGTGGGTTGGGAAGTTCCCGATGGCAACCCCAGGAGTCTTCCTGCGGAAATAACCCCCGAGTTTAAAAAAGCTATAGAATCCACTAATCGCACCTTAATCTTGAACCTGACTAAATATAATCTCAGCTTTAACCAAAATGGAAGTGTTGAAGTAAATTTAGATTATATAGCCAGTATTGATAGTTATCTAGTAAGTCCTCAGGCGGATGTATTAGCTGGACGAAACCAGAAGCCTGATTTACAAACTCAGAGGCATCTCATCCCTTTAAACTCAGGATGGTTTAGTAAAAGCCGCCAACAGAAGGTTGTCCCAAATGGGTATATTTACAACTGCATCCGGCACCGTCCGGAAAATTGTGTCTTCGGCAAAACCAGTATGTGGGACTTTGAGGAGGCCGCCTTTGAATGTGCAGCGGATGGGGTATTGGCCGAAATAGAGTGGCTAGAAGGGGAGATAGAGCTTCGTGAGATGAAGAATAATAAATCGAACCAGAGTGACCCTACACATGCCCCTTCTCAAGTTGCCAGCCGGGGTGACAGCGAAGCTGCCAAGTTAAAAGCTTTCCTAGAAGAGGCTTATGATGTACACAAGGATGTTCAGGCGGCGATCCGGACCCAAAAATATTCCTCTTTCATGGATACTTTAGTGTCCGAAAACAGGCTTTTTGTAGCGAAGTTTGTCTGGGAGCACCTAGTGGATCAGCCAAACCCGGAATTTCCCCAACGCGTCATCTCCAGCAAGTTAAAAATAGAAAGATACGGTAAAGCCGGCGGCGGTCAAGTGACCGCCCAACAAGACAAACTCAAGATAGCCACTAAAGATAAAAGAATATCCACAAAGGCTGATGAAGCAGCAAAGAAAAACGCTCTTGATCCCACTAACCCATATGATGAGGCATGGTATGAGAACGCCTTCGGGTTTATTCCGACGACCCACGATAGAAGTATTAAATTTAACGCTTTCTATGTACGAGCCGCTGACGTTATCGAGGCAGCAATGGAGTGTGCAGGACTCCGACCCGATTTTAAGCTTGCTCTGGGAACGTTTGCTCCGGCTCAGTCCGGCATTCCCAATTTCGGGCCCAATGATTATTTGTCCATTGGAGATATCCCTATTTCAATCGATTATTTTGGACAGTGGTTCGTAGATAATGTCGTGAGCAGGGAAAAGCCGAGCTACTCTTTCCGGAGGTTTCTTGATGACTTCATTAATCGGTTGTTGCTGCCGTTGTGTAATTATGTGTGCGTGGACACGCGGACCAATATTTCTATAGATTACACAACCTTCACATGTCTTCGCAGCAAGAAGTTGAGTTTTCCACAAAACTCTATCAGCGACACAGATGCTAAGAATTTTCAAGAGGTGACTAAATTGCCGACTGGGGGGAGAAGCACAGACGACTATTACTTTGTTTATGTGAGACAGCTTAATCCTGATAGGAACGGAAATATTACAGAGGATCGTGAAGACGGTATTTATCACTTGTTCGTAGGAGCCGACCGAGGGCTAGCCAAAGAGTTTTCGTTTACAGAAAAAGCCATGCCCCAGTTACGGGCAATGAATATTGAAAGCAACAACCAGGGGACAAAAGCTGGGATTCTAATATTACCCCAAGATGTGCAAGTCAGCATGGTTGGGAATACCTTTTTTCGCAACGGCAGCATGGTGTACATCAACGCCGAAATGGGCGTCGGCCAACGAGTCGCCGACACTTTGAAACTCGGCGGCTACTATAGGGTCTTCAAGTCCACAAACAAGATAGAGCCCGGCAGCTTCGCTACTACGGTGGAGTGTATTTTTGAGCGGTCAAGGACAGGAGGATAGGATGGCCACCCAGCGAAAAAGAACTCCTGCCGAAAGTCCTAGTTTATATAGCTATGGAAGTAATCGTCTTTCTACAGAACCAGTCTATCGCCAGCGGCTCAAGTATGATACTATTTTTAAGCCTGATCTAATTCCGAACTATATTGAGACTTGGGGAACCGACGCCGCCTACGGGAAAATAAACACTTTGGGGAACGCAGTGTCGTTGGATGCCGCATATGTTAAGCCTCTTCGTTACACCCGAGAGGGCACTAGTTTATATGCTTTAGCCTTCGTCGCCGATGCGTGGCGAGATTTTGTGGAGCGAGTACAAAACGAGGTATCTTCCGACCGGATGTATCGTAACAGCCCATGGGCAGACATGGTGGCTCACCGAGCTTGGGTAGGTGTGGATGATAAGTATAACGAATATATGCGAAACCAAGTTTACGACTCATTTCGGAAAATATATGTAGGAGAAGTACCGCTCCGCAACAAAAGGATACTAAATCTTAATTCTTTCTTAGAGGTCTTTTCAGAGTATATGTCCGAGGTGATATCCGACGCAGGACCCTTGACGCGTTCTGGCTTTATAGAAAGTTCCTATACTACTCCGTTGATCTCGGGACTGGTTATCGAAATAGCCTCCGATCCCTATGACGATGACTTGAATAAAATTCAAAAATATCTTGACGGGAACTTTATTTATGTCGCCCATTTGGCAGCCCAGTATGGTTTTCTGATAGATCGCAATATCCCCTTTAGGCTAGTGGCAGACCTAGGAAGTCCGGCAATGAAGGAATATATGAAGGGTGTTGACATTGTAGGGTTTGAACAAAACTCTATCAACAGCCTGGGAGAGTGTGAAAAGCTTCTAGAGAAGTCCCCGCGTCCACCAATTGATGCCTTTGGGTACTCGAAGATTCCGGGACTGGAAAGCGTTCGCCGTCATGTTAATGTTTTCTTAGGTGAACATCCAAATAGGCGTATTACGCCAGGCTATGCCGCTCTACAATCTGTAGTCCCCATAGGATCTTCCCAATCCCACACTTCTAATCAAGTCTTTCAGGCATACTATAACGAAACGTGGGTCACTGATATGGAATATGTGGGGGCATATTTAAAAGCCATGTATAATGCTTTGGTCACTACGGCTCCTATTGTTTCTGACCGTCGTCTGTGGGAGAAGTGCAGAATGGAGACAAGGATACTGAAAAGGCTCCCTTCTTCTCCAGATGCATTTGATTTGGTTACAGGATCTTTTCAAGAGCGTTGGTCCCTTCGCAGCTTTTATGCTTTACGAACCATCGAAAGAGGTGTTATAAAGGATGACCAACAACGGATGGCAGACTTAGAAGAGGCCTTCGCCATAAGCGACGCCCCGAGAAGAGAAGGTTCGCCGATCACTACGTTGGAAGCATATGAGTCTGCCTTGGCTCACATACAAGAGACGATAATTGGACCCTTCCAATAACAATAGTCACTAAAGAGAAAGAAATGTTGTTTCAGACCCTGGATGATAAAGATGATTGCGTGGGCATTTATTACCAAAATCAGCTTCTTTTTGATGCGGAGGCTTTTCCTGCGGATTTGGGATTCACATGGAAATATGCCCCGTACCTACGAGATAAAAATATAGAATATGCGTCCCTATACTTGGAGGGTTCTCCTCTTTCCCCGGTATTACCCGAGTATTTACAAGACGATTGGGAAGATATTAGCAAAAAGCTAACGGCATTTAAGAGGTCATTATCGATCGCCCAGGTGGATATGTTGCAGAACTGCTTTTTTGATTTGGTGCCGCAACGTTTCTTGGTAGAGTTTTGTGAAATAAAAAACAAGATCACTCAATATGTTCTTGACAAGGTGGAAAAACCCCGCCGGTATAACTTTTATCAGCACACTGCAATGATGCTGGGGGATATTGCAGCCCGCCCAGTTGCTATCGATTACCGCAAGGTAAAGTCTTATCTTGGACACCCTAAGTTAGGGGGCTACGCCCGAGCGTTACTTTCTTGCAAGCCTTGTGTAGAATATAACCAGTTTGGAACCAAGACGGGACGCCTTACTACCAAAAAGGGATGCTTTCCCATTCTCACTTTAAGCAAAGATTTGAGAGGCGTCGTGAGTCCTCAAAACGACTTCTTTGTGGAACTTGATTTCAATGGGGCTGAAGTACGCACACTGCTCGGGCTTTTAAATAGCCCGCAACCCGAGAGTGATGTTCATGAATTTCACTTGGAGAATATCTTTACCACTCTCTCCACTCGTGCCGAGGCTAAAGTGGCTTTTTTTGCATGGCTGTACGGATCCGCCTCTGCTACATCCCTCCGGGAAAATAAAAGTTTGGAACTATTTTACAAGAAGGATCAACTTTTAGAAACATATTGGCACGAGGGCACCATTACAACTCCCTACGGAAAGAAGATAAAAGATGTAAGCCGACATCACGCCCTGAATTACCTTATTCAGTCCACGTCCGCCGAACTGGCAATCAAGCAGGCTCTTAAGTTAGATCATCTTCTTCGCTCGAAAGGCACCGGCTCTCATTTAGCGTTTATTATCCACGATGCTGTGGTCTTGGACATGAAGCATGAAGATGTGGGTCTTCTGCCTGCACTTATTTACCTGATGGGGTCCACCAATTACGGACATTACCCAGTAAACACCAAAGTCGGCTTAACTCTTGGGGGACTAGAAAAGAAGGAGTATGAGATATGGACAAGATAATAGGACTAGGAAAAGTGGGATGCCGTGTGGCCGACGAGTTTCTAAAATACCCAGAGTATCGGGTTTACCGCATCGACGATAAGCTAGAAGAACGCGGTACCTGCTCTCTTGGCACCTATGTTACCACTTCCGACTATGAAAAGGAGCCTGACTTCGGCGAAGTGGAAGCCTATTTACGAGGAATTAAAACAGGGGACGAGGTTCTTTTTGTTGTAGCGGGGTCAGAGCCTATTTCGGGGGCCTCTCTGTCTGTATTGGAGATAGTAAAAGATGCCCGTATTACTGTTTTATATATTTCTCCCGATCCGCTCCTGTTGTCCCCTCTTCAATCACGCGATAATAAAATAATTTTCAATGTGCTACAGGAGTATGCTCGCAGCGGACTGTTCGAGCACATCTATTTAGTGGATACGCCAGCGGTGGAGGAGATGATCGGCGACGTTTCTATAGCGGAGTATGAGCAAAAAATTGCTCATTTTATTGCATACATGATGACCACCGTAAATTATTTTAATCACATCGACCCGGTAGTTTCTAGTAACGCAGCGGTCCCCGCCGGTTGCCGCATTGGAACACTAGGGTTTTCTTCTCTGGAAGAACAGCCAACACTGAGAAGTTTATTCCCGCTTTCACAGACCCGCCATTTACACTTCTATTACGGAATCCCAGAGGCTGATTTGATCTCGGACCCCACACTGATGAAGAATATAAAACAGCATGTGAAAGGGTTTAAAAAGGACCACACAACTACGGGGTTTTCGGTATATTCAACCACTTTCGAGGAGACCCTCGTATTGTGCGTACATAAATCCTCACACATTCAGCAATTATCCTCATAACTATAATTATTTAGGCTACTATTTATCTGTGTACCCGGCAGTCATATCATGGATGCCTTAGGGAGGTGTGGAGTATTAACATGGGCAAGAAAAATAATGGGTTTTTGTTGGCGTCATTCTTAAGTGCTTCTAACGATGAAGAAATTCTCCGCGAAGTAGAGTTTATAGTGGAAAACTTAAACCTGACTAATAAATTTATTTTTCTTCTGGTTAACAAAGAAGACTCTTCGAAGAAAATTCTTACTTATAACGCCTTGACGGAGCGTGGACAAAGCTTTAATCCCCGGCTTTATACTATGCGAGTTCACCGCAAAAAACAGACCAATACACTTTATACCATCAACGCTCTTAATCTAGCTTTAGCAAAACAGCACGACGGACAATCTGGGCGTCACCTCAAACTTGACTGGCAGCAGTATGAGAATTCTCTCCTCCTTACTGCCGGTAAAAAACTTCATGTCCATCCTGTTGAAGTTCTTAAGATTTTCAAAATAGAAGACCCTCCTGAAGAAAATTAGCTTTACACCCTCTCCTCGTGTGGTATAGTAGATTCACGGTCAACTAACCAGTAAAGGAGAAATACAATGGGTATTGACTTGAGCAAGATGAGAGCGAAGCACGCTGCTCTTACGAACCGAGGCGGAGACTCTTCGGACAACTTTTGGAAGCCAGATGAGGGCACACATCAAATTCGTTTGGTCTGTCCTCCAAACGGCGACCCTTTCTTTGAGGCATATTATCACTACGGCATGGGTGCCGAAGGTAAGACCACCGTCCTCAGCCCACGCACTAACGGTGATGCTGACCCCATCGCAGAGTGGGGAACCCGCCTTTGGAACGAAGGCACTGATGGCTCCAAGGAAGCCGCCAAACGCTTTTGGCCTAAGATGCGAATCTTTGCTCCCATCGTCGTTCGTGGCGAAGAGGACAAGGGTGTTCGCTGGTGGGGCTTTTCCCGCACCACCTACCAAGCACTACTTGATGTAGTTCTTGACACCGAGTACGGAGACATCACCGATACCGAAAAGGGAACGGACCTGCGTATTGACTATGGCAAGAAGTCTGGTCAGCAGTTCCCAACCACGGACGTCCGTCCGATGCGTCGCACCAGCAAGCTTGCCAAGACCGAAGAAGAAGTCAACACTCTTCTGGAGAGCATCAAGCTTGCGGAAGATATTTTCGAAGTCACCTCTTACGAGGATTGCGAGAAGGTTCTCAACGACACCTTGGGCGATACCGAAACCACCACGGATTCGGAAACCACTCGCTACGACAACACAAACACCACTACCACGACTAATAGCAATATTAGTATGGAAGGTGTTTCAGATATCGAGTCAGCGTTCGACGACCTATTGGCGTAGTTGACCGCCAAACCCGCAGGGAGGCACGGGGTAACAGGTGCCTCTCCATTTATGGAGATAAAATGGCAAACAAAGCTGGAAACACCCTTGTAAATGATTTGCGTAGCGAATTAAACAAGGCAGCCAAAGAAAATATTGCATATGATTTGCACGGGGACAACCCGACAGACGTGAAGACTTGGATTTCAACAGGTTCGACTCTTCTTGATTATATTATTTCTAACCGCCGAGACGGGGGCATCCCTGTCGGCAAACTCACCACGATTGCTGGCGAATCGGCCAGCGGCAAGAGCCTTGTTGTCACTCAGATTCTAGCGAACACACAAAAAATGGGAGGCATCGCTGTATATATTGATACAGAGAACGCCGCCTCTCCAGATTTTATGGAACAGTTAGGACTTGACACCAAGAACAACTTCTTGTATGTACAGCCCGGCACGATTGAGGAAGTCTTTGAGACGATAGAGCGACTGATTGGTCGCCTGCGAGAAAAGGCTCCCGATAAACTTGTCTGTATTGTGTGGGACAGCGTTGCCGGCACTCCGGTCAAAGCCGAGGTGGAAGGGGACTACGACCCCAACAGCCGTATCGGTCTGACAGCCAAGGCATTAGCCAAAGGTATGCGGAAAGTAACGGAGACGCTCGGCAAAGAGCAGATCGCTATGGTGTTCACTAACCAGTTGAAGACTAACATCGGCGTGATGTTCGGAGACAACCGAGTTGAGCCAGGTGGCAAGGCTCTGCCCTACCACGCCTCCACCCGCATCTGGCTGACCCAGCACAAGGGAAAGTCCAACGGACAAATTATTAACGAGAAGAAGCAGGTCATCGGTTTCCACACCAGTGCCAAGACGATGAAGTCTCGCTTCGGACCATCACCAAGGAGTTGTCAGTTTGATGTACTATTCGACCTTGCTAACGACCGAGTTGGAATTGATGATGAGGGTTCCTGGCTTACAGCAATCGCTGGTACGCCTGGCTGTATTCGCAGCGGTGCTTGGTATACAATCAGTATTGACGGGGAAGATAAAAAGTTCCAAAGTAAGGACTTTTCAAAGCTTCTAGAGGATAAGAAATTCAAAGAAAGAGTTCTTGACATTTTAGAAGATGAATGTAGAATAGGTAAGAAGTAAACTCTTACCGGAGACCCCCCATGAAAAGATTGCTTATTATTGATGGACAGAATATGTTCATCCGCAATTATGTTATGTCCCCTCAACTGGATGCCAACGGCAACCCCATCGGAGGGCTGACTGGTTTCCTTCGGTCCCTTCAAAAGGAGATACGCAGGGCCAAGCCCGACCGAGTGGTTGTGGCATGGGAAGGTCCCGGCGGCTCCCAAGCCCGCAGGGAAAAAAATAAAAACTATAAGGTGGGACGCAAAGCCCCCAAGCTCAACCGAGAGTACGAGTTCGCCACCCCCGAAGAAGAGCGGGAGAATAAATACGAACAGGTCATTAGACTAACCGAGTACCTAGAAAACCTCCCAGTCCTTCAACTCGCTGTAGAAAATGTAGAAGCCGATGATGTGATTGCATGGTTGTGTCACTGCAACGAGTTTACGGACTGGCAAAAGCTAATCATATCTTCTGACAAAGATTTTATTCAGCTATGCGACGACAAGACAGTCCTTATTCGGCCTGGCAAGAACGAGGAAGTTCTCAACAAGAACAAAGTGATAGAGGACTATGCCATTCACCCTCGCAACTTTGCGTGGGCTCGTGCCATCGTGGGCGACAAGTCCGATAATCTGGAAGGGGTAAAGGGATTAGGGCTAGCCACAGTTTCTAAAAGATTTTCCTTCCTTTCGGAAAACAAAGACTATGGACTGCAAGACATTTTAACGCACGCAAAAAATAATAAAAATAAAGTTAAGGCATTTCAAAAAGTTTTAGAAAACCAAGAAATTATCGCCTCAAATTATGAAATTATGCAACTATATACAAGCACCATATCCGCCCAAGGAGTCCGCAAACTGAAGTACGCGATTGAAAATGACGGGGTCAATCTCAGTCGCACCAAAATTAGGACAATGCTCCTTAAGGACGGTATTGGTACACTTAATATTGACGAGCTTATGTTGATGCTCCGGTCTCACGCAAAATAAGTGATCCGGGACCTTCACATTTTCGTCAAATGAGGTATAGTAAGAAGGAACCAGGAGCACACATGCCCGAACACCAACATGAAACATTCAGCAAGTTCGGAAAGTCCTTCCAAGAAAAACTAGTAAAGACCATTCTCTTTGACCGCAACTTTGCGAATCAGATGGAAGAGGTCTTGGATACCAGCTATCTAGAGTTAAAGTATCTTCAAGTTTTCGTAGACCTGATGTTCCAGCACAAACAGGATTATCCGCACCCAACCTATGAAGCAATGGTTTCGGTAGTGCGGACACAGACTGAAGATTACTCAGATAGTATTATTAAACAAGTCATCGAGTTCATGGCTCGCATCAAGAGCCATGCCATCGGAGATGACGACGATGAATATGTCAAGGAAAAATCCCTAGACTTTTGCAAGAAGCAGAAATTAAAAGAAGCCATCCTCAAGTCGGTTGACCTTCTCCAGTCCCAAAGCTTTGACCAAATCCAAAAGGTCATCAATGATGCGATGAACCTTGGTGCCGACAACGACCACGGTCACGACTGGCACAAAGATGTGCTTGACCGGTTTGAGTTGAAGATGCGTAACCCCGTCTCTACCCACTGGGACGAGATTGATATGATTACCAAGGGCGGTCTCGGCAAGAGAGAGCTTGGTGTGGTGGTTGCTCCAACGGGTGCGGGCAAGTCTATGGCCCTTGCTCACCTGGGTGCGATGGCGGTGGTCAAAGGCAAGACGGTAGTTCACTATACATTAGAATTAGCAGACACAGTTGTTGGTCAACGCTACGATTCTTGTATCACAGGGATTGACTTGAAACACTTGATGACCATGAAAGACTCTATCCTACAGGTTATTGAGCACATCCCTGGGCAACTCATCATCAAAGAGTACCCAACCAAATCAGCCTCTACTCGCACAATTTCAACGCACTTAGAAAAACTAAAACAAAAAGGCATCAACCCCGATATGATTATCGTGGACTACGCTGACCTCTTGAAGCCAACAGCCTCCGGGTTCAAGACCCAGGAACTCCGCCACAGCCTCGGCAACATCTATGAAGAACTCCGAGCCATCGGACAAGTCTGGGATATTCCAGTGTGGACAGCATCCCAAACCAATCGCAGCGGATTGAACGCCGAGGTCATCACGATGGAATCCATCAGCGAAGCATTTAGCAAGTGCTTTGTGGCGGACTTTATTTGTACAATCTCCCGCACGATAGAGGATAAGACCGAGAACAAAGGTCGTTTGTTCGTTGCCAAAAACCGCAACGGCATTGACGGCATCGTCTACCCTATGGAAATTGACACAGCCAAGGTTCATCTCAAGGTGCTCCCACCTGACGAGTGCTCGACGATTGATGCCGTGGTGATGAAAACGAAACAAGAACAAGACGAACACCTTCGGCAGAAGTACCAGAAGTTCAAGCAAGAACGCCGGGACAAAGCCCAGGCAGAGAATAAAAAAAAACAAATGAATGAAAGCAAAAGTCTTAAAGAAGAGTTACAAGAATTGGCCGCCGAAGTACAGCAGGAGCAAACAACACCATGAACCAGCAAGACATCTCAACCCAAATCCTATCGGACATCACCGTGTATATGAAATATGCTAGATACCTGCCCAAAAAGCACCGACGGGAAACTTGGGATGAACTCGTGGCTCGTAATATGGAAATGCATATGAAGAAGTATCCCAATCTCAAACAAGAGATTAAGGACAACTATCAGCTTGTGTATGATAAGAAGGTCCTCCCTTCAATGCGGTCCATGCAGTTCGCAGGGAAACCTATTGAAATCTCTCCCAATCGTGTGTTCAATTGTGCCTATGCCCCAGTCGATGACTGGCGGGTATTCGGCGAGATTATGTTTTTGTTGCTCGGCGGAACTGGTGTTGGATACTCTGTCCAACAGCATCATGTTGATGAGCTACCAGAGATTCGGAAACCAAACCAAGAACGAACCCGGAGGTATTTAATAAATGATAGTATTGAAGGATGGGCAGACGCTGTTAAGTATCTTATCCGGAGTTACTTCTTCGGTGGCTCTCGGCTACGATTTGATTATAGCGATATTCGCCCTAAAGGTGCTCGCCTTGTAACCTCGGGCGGCAAAGCCCCAGGACCACAACCCCTCAAGGAGTGTCTAGTAAAGGTGGAAGGGGTGCTTAATGAAAAGAGCGACGGCGACAAGCTGTCCGCTATTGAGGTCCACGACATTGTGTGTCATATTGCCGACGCTGTCTTGGCTGGTGGCATCCGCCGTGCTGCTCTTATCTCTTTGTTCTCCGCGGACGACAACGAGATGATTGCTTGTAAGGCGGGCAACTGGTGGGAGACCAACTCTCAACGCGGACGAGCCAACAACTCTGCTGTACTTTTGCGGCACCGCATAACAAAAGAATTCTTCTTAGACTTATGGAAGAGAGTCGAAGCATCCAACGCTGGGGAGCCTGGCATCTACCTCTCCAATGACAAAGACTGGGGCACCAACCCCTGTTGTGAGATCGGCTTAAGACCATTCCAGTTCTGTAACTTGACGGAAGTAAATGTCAGCAACATTACAGGACAGAATGACTTAGAAGATCGCGTCCGAGCGGCCTCCTTCATTGGCACCCTCCAGGCAGGATACACCGACTTCCACTATCTTCGCCCAGTGTGGCAACGAACCACCGAGAAGGATGCGCTCATTGGTGTGTCTATGACCGGCATCGCTTCGGGACGTGTTCTACAAGCTGACATTAGTTTGACGGACGCAGCGAACGTAGTCAAGGAAGAAAATGCTCGCATTGCTCAGGCCATTGGAATTAACACCGCAGCCCGCACAACCTGCGTAAAACCTGCGGGAACCACGAGTTTGACACTGGGAACTTCCAGCGGTATTCATGCGTGGCACAATGACTATTACATCCGCCGCCTCAGAGTTGGCAAAAATGAGCCAATTTATTGGCACCTAGCAATTCACCACCCCGAACTGGTTGAAGACGAGTACTTCCGCCCCCACGATACGGCGGTGATTTCTGTGCCTCAGCGAGCACCTGAAGGATCTATCCTCCGTGACGAATCTGCCTTCCAGCTTTTACGACGAGTAAAGAAAATTACCAGAGAATGGGTTAATCCGGGCAAGCGTTCCGGACAAAACGGGCATAACGTATCAGCCACCATCTCTCTCCACGACAACGAGTGGACTGATGCTGGCGAGTGGATGTGGGACAACCGCAAATCCTATAACGGGTTAGCAGTCCTTCCTCACAATGGAGGCACCTATCAGCAGGCACCCTTTGAGGATTGCTCTAAAGAAAAATATGAAGCAATGATGGCGGCTCTGGAAACTGTAGATCTTACCAAGATTGTAGAAGAGGATGATAATACCGACCTTAAAGGAGAAGCCGCCTGTGCCGGCGGTGCGTGCGAAATCACTTAAAGGTAAAGAAAAAGTATTATATAATAGGAGAGAAGAAAGGAGCCCACTATGGCTACTCTAAACTGTATTATGTCCGAAGACTTAAGAGAGGGCTTTTGTGTTAGAGAAGAAAAGCAGCCCAAGAATAAACACACGTGGCTACCGTCAGGTCAAACCCGAGCAATTGTGGGAGATCAGATAGCACTTGAGTGCTACTGCAAGCATTGCAATCTTCGAGAATGGACCCAAACATCTCGCTTTGAGTTTGAAATGTTACAAGACTATTGGAGTGAACTACGATGAAACCCCTAAA
>Ga0080013_1001588_pt1 | contig 29490 bp, 20 predicted proteins | sample ETNvirenome_6_85_FD_69236 | JGI IMG/M metagenome (GOLD analysis project Ga0080013, IMG submission 69236) | Marine viral communities from the Pacific Ocean - ETNP_6_85 (SPADES assembly) (version 2) | ecosystem: Environmental > Aquatic > Marine > Oceanic | place: Pacific Ocean | collected 2013-06-19 | reverse complement strand
AGAATACAATCGTAGCGGTTCTGATAATTCGTTTGAGGTCATATTATGGAAGTCAGACGACAGTTTTGAGTTTCGATACGGGGCATTGGATATTATTAATCACGATGTATTGATCGGTGAACAGGGCGCAGCAGACGAGTTATACACCTATTTATTTCACGATGAGTGCAGCACGGGAACAACAAATGTTGCAGGCACTTGTGTTAATACCAATTGGAATAACACCTCATTTAATACATTATTAGAAAATGGGGGTAGTTTATATGGTCTAGGTTCTGGCAATGTTCTGGATTGCAGCAACCCCTTAAACAACACTGCTTGTTCAGGATATGGAGCAGCATATTTAACTCAGCAATGTGACTTAGATGGATTGTATTCTACTCAGTGCCCTAACTATTGGGACGATTTATTTGATTACGAGTGCTCGTATGACGCTCAATATTCGCCTGCGTGTCCGGGATACATGGTTGAGACCTTTGTCGAAGACACTTATTACGAAGACGGTATGTACGGCTATGAAACCTATGAAGAAGACATGTATGGATACACTGAATCGTATTACGAAGAAGATTACTACTATGAAGAAGACCTTGTATATGTTGCTGAGTCACAGGGGGTAGAGGAGTTTTATGAAGAACTTTATTTTGAAGAGACGGTGTATTTTGAAGAAGAGTATTTTGAATCGTTTGAAGAAGAATACTTTGAGCCCCGCGAAGAATACTTTGAACCTTTTGCGGAAGAGTTTGAACCGATTTTTGAAGAAGAGTATATTCCGTTAAGCTATATCGAAGAAGAGCGTTATATCGAAGAAGTATATGAAGAAATACTCTTGGTAGAAGAGTATTATGAAACAGACTACGATCTTCCCCCTTTGGAAGATCTTTTACTAGAACATTTTGAACACGAAGAGTTTATCGAAGAAACTTTTGAAGAAGAGCCAATGGAGTTCTTGGAGTTTGAAACCATAGAAGAACTGGAGGAGTGGATTGAAGAAGGGGAAGAAGTGTTGGAGGAACTTGCTGATTTATCTGCTGTTGAAGACGGAGACTTGGAGGATACGGAGACAGTTGAAGAAGAGAGCCAAGACCGAGAGGAAACTGTCGAAATTGCTGTCGCAGAGAATGAAGATAAAAAAGACAACAAAAAAGCAAGACAGCTAAACGTTGTTGCGGATTCAATACGGGCCGCAAGCAACAGTGTCAGCGGAACAACTGCTGGAACGTCCACACACTCTACAGGAAACTCGGTTGCCTCCGGTGGAGTATCAGCCAGCTCTCAAAGTTCTACTGTAAGCTCTTCTGTTTCTGGAGGCACGGTGAGTATAGACAATTCACCCAGTATCTCTGCTCAAGTTGCGAGCTCTGCTCAACAAACACAAGAAATACTGTCTATGAGTGTGTCCGATGTAGGGGGTTCTTCTTTCAATGAAACACAGTCTGTAAACATAGAGGTTGCAACGGCTGACCAAGGAACATCAACGACGGACCAAGGACCGGGGACCACGGACAGCTCAACAACGGTTTCTTCTGATAATACAAGCACCGGTGATACAGGCAGCACCGCTGGTGGTTCCGTAGAGACTGTTGTTGCGGGGGCACAAGGTACAAGCAATCAAACCCAAGACGTGCAAAGCCAAATAGATACGGCTGTTTCAGATAGCTCAACGGAAAGCGAAGCCGATCAAATTGCCAATCAGATTGTGGCACAAAACATAAAAAGCCAGCAAGAAGAAATAGAGCAAGAGCAACAGGAAACCGGAGAATACGCCGATTCCAGCCAACTTGTCGCTTACATGGGCTATGTTCCAGGGTTTAATGCGTACAGGCAAGTAACGCTTGACGATGCGTCCAACTGGTACACACCGAAAGCAATTTATGGTAATGTATCCATACCGGACAATAACTCTGCTTTTGTAGGGCTATACGGTAAAAGTTTAACAGGAATGAATGATTTGGTAAGTATGCAACCCAATTTATAGAGGATTAATATGGACTGGTTTCAAAATAAAACAACGCAACTAATAGCCCTTGCTGGTATTGTCAGTACCTTGGCTGGTTTCGGCTATACGGGTGCAACGTATGTTAATCGCATAGAAAATCTTGAGTCCAAAATGACTCGTTATACTAACGAAATAGATGCGCTTTCTGACGAAGTAGCGGTTATGGACAAACAAGTGGTTGCTGTAGGCGAACAGATTAAATCGTTAAACATAGAAACAGAAGACTTGTCTCCTATTAAAGACGACATTGTTGCTTTGCAAACAAGTGTTGCAGGCATCAATGCAAGTGTTGATTCTATGTATGATGATGTACGCAGTTTAAAAAACATGAACGATAACCCGTTGGCGAACTGATATGGGCGACGAGGAATATCATCCAAGCAGTAGATTCGGTGGCGACATGTCTCGAAATGAAGTCGAAATGGACTTATCCAAGTTCATGGAGATGCTTCAAGAGAACTCTGCACTTAAAGATAAAATAAGAACTTTAGAAGACGAGAAGAACGACAACCCTTATCAAAAGTTTATCTTTGTGGCGCAAGCCATAGACTCTTGGAGAATTATACCAAGAGCGTTTTTAGGCGTGTATATGTATCTTTTGTACTACACAACTTTTTGGTTTATGGATTTGCCGGAACCCAGCTTTGAACAATCGGGGTTAATATCAATTGTTGTAGGCGCTGGGGCCGCTTGGTTCGGACTCTATACAAATAGTTCCAAACCTAAAGTATGAAGTGGGCTTCCCGTTTGAGATAATCACTATGCTTGGCTCAACGTTGTTGAGTAGTTTATTGAGTATATGGGCGCAAAGTCGTAAGGCTAAAGAAGAACAACAAAAGCTCCTTATAACAAGGGGTGAGTTTGAGATGAAAGCCAAGAAACAATCCTTGGACCACGGACTAAAGGACAAAGGTTTTGCATGGACCAGAAGAATCATTGCTTTGGCCTCTATCTTTGCAATCGTGCTGTTGCCAAAATTGGTTGCAGTATTTTATCCAGATGTGGATGTAACAGTAGGATATACGAATTGGCGACCAGGGTTTTGGTTTTTTAAAGAAGGAAGAGAGGTCTTTGAATGGATTACATTTCAAGGATTGGTTATAACACAGCTAGATACAAACTTAGTATCGGCTATAATTGGAATGTATTTTGGAGGAAGTTTAGTTAAAAAATAATATGCCTTATAGTAAATATAATTTTAGACCGGGAATAAATAAAGAAGGCACAGACTATTCCAATGAAGGTGGGTGGTTTGACTCTAATCTAATTCGTTTTCGTAAAGGATTGCCTGAAAAGATAGGCGGTTGGGTAAAAGAAATTTCTTCCACTTTTTTAGGCACAGGCAGAGCGCTATTGGCTTGGGTTTCTTTAGACTCTACAAGATGGTTGGGATTGGGCACGACATGGAAATATTATGTGTCGGACGGCAACTCTTACAACGATATAACACCAATACGAGCGACTACCTCTGCTGGGGACGTGACTTTCTCAGCAGCGAACGGCGATGCGACCATCACCGTGGCAGACACGTCTCACGGTGCAAGTAAGAACGATTTTGTCACCTTTAGCGGTGCCGCTACTTTGGGCGGGTTAATTACTGCCAATGTTTTAAATCAAGAATATCAAATAGCAACGATTGTAAACGCGAATAGTTACACCATTGAAGCCAAAGACACCGATGGCGATACCGTTACAGCAAACAGTAGTGATTCAGGTAATGGCGGATCAAGTGTGGTTGGTGCTTATCAAATCAATGTAGGGCTGGATGTTTATGTTTCTTCTACGGGGTGGGGTGTTGGCGCTTGGAGCGCAGGTGCTTTTGGTAGTGCCACTGCTGTTTCTTCAACAAATCAATTAAGGCTTTGGTCCCACGATGCGTTTGGCGAAGATCTTTTATTGAACCCTAGAGGCGGAGGCCTTTACTATTGGGATGAGTCCTCTGGCACGTCTACAAGAGCAGTAAACATTACAGCTTTGTCAGGAGCAAACCTAGCGCCTACGGTTGGATTGCAAACCATAGTCAGTGACATAGACAGACACATTATAGTCTTAGGGGCAGACCCAATAGAGGGTTCAGCAAGAAGCGGGACATCGGATCCTTTGTTGGTTGCGTTTAGTGACCAAGAAAGTGCTACTCAGTGGGAACCTTTGAGCAGTAACACAGCAGGTTCAATACGGCTGTCTTCGGGTTCGCAAATTGTAGGAGGCTTACGCGCTCGTCAAGAAATATTAATTTGGACAGATACGGCTCTATATTCCCTACAGTTTGTAGGTCCTCCGTTTACTTTTGGTGTTAACTTAATGAACGAGAACATAGGTTTGATCTCTCCTAATGCGGCCATAAACGCACCGGACGGTATATATTGGATGGCAAGAGACGGTTTTTACAAGTACGACGGCGCTGTTTCAAGAGTGCCTTGTGCTGTTTTGAATTTTGTATTGGATGGATACAACGCGTCGCAAGCCTTTAAAACATTTGCGATTACTAATCGCGAGTTTAACGAAGTTGGTTGGTACTACGTTTCTACGGACAGTACAGAAATTGATCGTTATGTTATGTACAACTACTTAGAACAAGTGTGGTCCATAGGTGCGTTATCAAGAACAGCTTGGATAGACGATGGAATATTTACTAAACCAAGAGCCACATCAAACGGTTATTTGTATGAACATGAAAATGGAAACGATGCGGACGGTTCTCCTATGGACAATGTGTATATAGAATCCAGTGATTTTGACATTGATGAAGGAGAGTATATATCTTTCGTTAGAAGCATAATACCGGACGTTAAATTTACAGGGAGTGGTGGCACGGGCCAAGCACTAAACTTTGTTTTAAAACACAGAAACTATCCTGGAGAAAGCTTAACCACTTCCAGCACTTCTTCGGTTACAAGTTCTACAACAAAAATAGACACTCGTTTAAGAGGAAGACAAGCTGTTTTAAGGTTAGAATCGGATGACGACAACGTGTCTGGAAACACAGGAGTAGGTTGGAGGCTTGGCAGCACTCGGTTTGACATTAGGCCTGACGGTAGGCGCTAGTGGCAAAACTTTTAAACAGTAGACTGCCTCTTGCTTCAAGTGCTGTAGATGTTGCTTTGTACAACAGAATGGTGCGTATTTTAGAGATAAACCTAGGTAAATTTGATCCTACGGCAACTCCGCAATATACTGATGTACAGATAGGACAAAATAAATTTGCGACTGGCGATGTAATATGGAACTTGTCAAAAGATGTTTTACAAGTTTACACAGGCAGTCAGTGGCAAGATCTATCAACACGAACACCGGTAGGACTTGAGGCCACGGGTTCTGTTGGAACATTAACAGTCGCTACAAACGGCTCAACAACTATTTCTTTATAATGCCAATACAAAAAGTAAAAGGAGGATACAAGTGGGGTGAATCTGGAAAGGTTTATCCAACCAAAGCTCAAGCTGCAAAACAAGCAAGAGCTGCGTATGCTTCTGGGTATAAAGGTTATCAAACAGGAGATGTAGTAACTCAGTCGACAAGCCCTTTTGATGTCCCCCGGTCTGTTTGGTATGACCAAGATAGGTCGAATAGTGGACGCACAACAACTACTGTCGGTGGACCGAGACAAACTACTTCTGATCCTTTTGCAAAAAACTTTGCTAAACAAATGCTTATGATGGGTATTATGTCTAATCCACAAGCTAGGCAAGGTCTTGGAATGTATAAAGCGTTCAGGGACCAAGGACCTATGGGACTTGGTAAAGCTTTAGGACAACGAGCAGGCATAGAAGCGTTGTTTAAAAAAGTGGGTCCGTGGGGAATGTTGTTGCAAAACAGAGGAGGTCCTTTGGGCTTGGGTATTATGAGCTCAAAAAGACCGATGAGCTCAAGAATTATGCAAGGACTTCTTGATCCCAGAGTATCTGGCAGACTAAAGTTTGCTCAAGCTTTTCCGCAAATAGCGGGTCTTGGGTGGTTGATGAATAAAATTCAACCGAGAATAGAAGGACAAAAAGGAATATTGGGCCAAGGACTAGGGCCACAACTAAGAAACTTGTTTGCTCGAATATCACCAATAAAGTCTTATGAAGAGAAATACGGCATGGGTTCGGCTGAAGAGGCTGTAGACATGTATCCAGACATACAACCTATAGAAGTGACTGCTCAGAAAAGAGCAAGAGAGCCTAGAAAACCCAGAATTTCTGAAATTGCTGATATGATTAAACAACAAAATATGTACGGTGGAGGAATTGGTGAAAGGTTAGCAGAAACAGGCGGTGATCCTATGTCCTATATGTCTGGTTTAGTGCCAGGGGCCGCACAGTCCACGAACCAAGGACTAAGAGCAGCTAATTTTAAAAGGAGAATTGCTAAGATGTTGGCAAAAGGAAAAACCCCTAAAAGAGATTGGTACCAACCGGAGCGTAAAATAAGCAGTGGTGGGACTTCAAGAAGATAAACATTAACAAAAAATAATGGTAGAATAAAATGAAAATAGGTACACACAATAACGGAGACATAAATGGGACTGTTTGACGACGACTACAGTTTTGACGATCTTCTTGGAGATCTCGATTTTTCTTACTCTGTCGGCACTGATACCAGTGGCGACGTTTCTGTTGACGACTCAGGACCGAGTTTTTTAGATGAAATATATGGCGATATGATTGGAGGATTTGATAACTATGACGAAGATCCGCCTTGGACGGAAATTTTTGGACCGTCCTATCAGTTTTTAGACAATGATTTTGACGATTACAGTTGGTTGGATGATATTCTTCAGGGAGACGAAGACTATTCTGCCGACGATATTATAGGAATGACAGACGAAGACTTGGCTGCGGCAATAGCTGGTGGTGGAGACGAAGACGCTGGCGGTCCCTTTGGATGGGGCATTCTACCTGGAATCAGAAACACTCTTTTCGGTCAAGGCCAAGGTCCTTTGGGCGGAAACGTTTTAGGAGGCGGTGGCATACTCGGTCAAATATTAGGCTTTGGCGGACAAGGCGGTGGAGGACTATTCGGTGGAGGAGGCGAAGCAGGCGAAGGCGGACTTGGTAGTTTTCTCAGTGGTGCTAATCCGTTAATGCAGTTTTTAGCCATGAAATCTTTAATGAAAGACGATGGTGGAGGAGGCGGAGCCCCTATTGGAGGACAAGCTTACGGAGGACCAGCCTTTAATTATCAAGATTATCAACCCACTAATCTAACTCCTGCATTAATGCCAGGAGTAGGCTATGCAAATATGGGCGCTCCGGGAATGATGCACGGTGGGTCCACGGACGACAGACCAGGTGATATTACTTTTGCAAAACTAGAGCCGGGTGAGTTTGTTATTCAAAAACCCGCTGTAGACGCCATTGGCATTGAAACACTAAGAAAAATTAACAGCATGGGAGACGGGAGGTCTTATAATGGCTAGTTACGGAGCTCCAACCACACAAGCTTTTTATGACGAGCCTTATGCTGGCGCAATGCGTCGTGGGTTCTTAGAGTCCGCGTCTGCTTTAGCAAAACAGCCTATGCCGGTTCCGGTTAGGCAATACGCGGGGCTTGACCCTTATGAAATGCAGGCAAGGTCTCTTGGTGGGGGTCTTGGAGGCTTTACGCCTTATATACAGCAAGGCGGTAATATGATGCAAGGCGGTTATGGCGCTCAGCAACAAGGCGTACAGACCCTTGGCGGTGCTCAAGGCATGTACGGGCAAGGAGCCAATGTTCTGGGAGACGCCCAAGGCATGTACGGACGAGGTGCTGGAATAACCGGACAAGGTGCCGATGTTCTGGGTCAGGCCCAAGGCATGTACGGACAAGGTACGAGTCTTGTAGGACAAGGTACGGGTATGTACGGACAAGCAGCAGGTATGACAGGTCGAGCTGCTGATATGTTTGCACCAGGAGCTGCACAACAATTTTATAACCCCTATGAAGATCAAGTGGTTCAATCAACCATAGAGCAAATGAACCAACAAAACGCCCAACAAGGGCAGTCTGACAGAGCCCGTGCGGTTTCATCAGGCGCTTTTGGTGGTTCTCGTGGAAGATTAATGGAACAAGAAAGAGAAAAAGCCTTTGGCCGTGGAATGACTCAAGCGGTTGGTGGTTTAAGACAACAAGGATATCAACAAGCACAACAAGCGGCACAACAAGCGGGTCAAGGACTGGGCACGTTGGGCTCTAGTCTTGGACAATTCGGTCAAGGACTTGGAGCGCTTGGCGGGCAACTTGGAAACTTCGGGCAAGGCTTAACAAGCACTGCTGGACAATACGGCAACCTTGGCGGGCAATTCGGGCAATTCGGGCAAGGCTTAACAAGCACTGCTGGACAATACGGCAATCTTGGACAAGGCTTAACAAGCACTGCTGGGCAATACGGCAACCTTGGACAAGGCATGGGTCAAATGGGAACTAACATGGCCAATCTAGGAATGACCGGACAACGAGGATTGATGAATCAAATAGGTGCTTTTGACAAATTTGGACAAGCAGGACGTGGCATACAAAATCAAATGTACGGCGCTCAGTATGATGCAGCAAACAAAATGGCGCAAGAGCCTTGGAAACGTATGCAAGCGTATCAAAATATGCTTGGCATGTTGCCACAAGGGTCCAATACCACTTGGAATCCTCAAGCGGGCAGTGGTCTTGCTAATTACATGAAGTTTTTTGGAATGGTTTAATGAATTGGAAAGGACGTAAAATGTTCTCTTCCGCCGTCGACATGCAAAGCGGAGGATCTGTACCTTATCCTAGCTACAGAGGTGGGGGAGCTGTTGGTGCAGTCGGTGCAACGCCTACGGAACGCAAAAGAATGTTTTCTATTTGGGACAAGATGACCCAAGATCAGAAAGAAAAAGCCATGGACGGCAACCGTTATCAAATCGGCGGACCTGTTGTGCCTACGCCTTTGTTTGAAGAAGGCGATCAAGACATCAACATGGCTCTTAATACCATGGCAAGTACCACAAGTCCTTCAGTCAGTGATGTAAAAGAAACTGTTTCTATGGGTCCTTCTATGGAAGATTCAATGACGATGGACCAAGGACCTGAAAGTTTTGAAGACGCTCTCTTTATGCTTAAACAAGAGTTTTATGATGAAATAACAAGCTTTGTCTCATCAACGAGAGATATAAAAGAGATAGAAAATTATCTACAAGGAATGAACGCTACTTATACAAACGAGTTGAAGAAAGTAAAAAGAGCTTTTAATATTGATGTTGTACATCCTGAAGAAGAGCTTTTGACACCAAGGTTCGTTCAAGAACTCCGGAATATGTTAACAGCTCCTGAGATGCAAGAAGGTGCGTTTACCGGTATGCAAGACGGAAGTTTAGTGGGGTTGATTAATTCGCAAGACGATCTTGATAAATATGGTATAACGATTCCTTGGGAATTTTGGAAAAGCTACGACGAAGACAAAAAACAAAGGTGGATAGAATCCACTCTTTTGAGTCAGCAGGGAGGAAGTTCTTCGGTCGGAGCTAACGAAGCTCAGACACAAATGTTGGGAAGAGTTAACCAAATTATTGAAGATCGTAAAAAATTGGCGAAAAAATCTGCTGAAATGCCTTTAACCATGCAAGGAGGCTTCGGTGGTTTTGTCGAGCAGATGAACGCATATAGAGCAAACCAAGCAGCAGCGCAAGACAAAGTTCTTTCTGATGAGATGGATTACCTTCAATACGCAGTTAGAACGGGACAATCTCCTACAAACAGAAATACAATGTCTGCTTTTCAAAAAGAATACGTTCTAAAACCCAAACCAGCGCCTATCACAACTAAAGATTGGGTGGACCTAGCAGAAGGCGCGGCAAGGAAAGGGGGTGTGAATCCAGATGAAGAAGTTCCTTTTATACAGGTTTATTTAGCACTGAATGGAAAACAAGAGGTTCTTGACGAAGTTTTTCCAGGGTATCTTGACTCAGTGAGAGATGTTGAGGTGGATGTGGAAGGAGAAAAAGTTGATCAAGCCATGACTTTTGCGGATTTCTTGCGACATAAAAAGAAAATAGGAGGAAACACTTTTGATATAACAACCAATCCAGGTTTTTATATCTCCGAATTTTTAGCCCTCGACTTATCGGCGGAGTAATAAGCTATGGGCCTATCTGAAGCTCAGAAAAAAAGAAACGAAGAAGCACTAGCCGAGGCGATTGCTAATAAAGCCGCGTCTGAAGCTGATCAAGAAGTTTCTAGTGATGGGGAGCAAGAACCCGACAAAAAATATATCGAGGTAGGCGACCTACCTTATCCTGTTGCGTCTTATAACATACCAGAAATTTTTGCTAAAAGTTTTGGTAAAGGTTGGAAAGGAGATCAATTATCGTACGCACAAACTAGACAACTTGTTTCTGAAGACGAGGATAGAGCAGAAAAAATCGAAACCCTAAAAGACGAGACCCAAGAAGTTGTTTACGAGTCTAAGTATGGAGACGAAGGACTCACTCAGTTTAAAAACCTACAGGACCCTAACTGGTGGGCTAAGTCTTTGGGAGAAGGTATCGCGGGCTCTCTTCCCTTTTTTACTGGAATAGGGGCGGGAGGAGCTGCAGGGTTTGTGGCAGCCGGTCCTGCTGGAGTTATCCCTGGTATGACTATAGGAGGGGGTCTTGCCGTCTACGCTCAATCTTTTGGCCCCGCTTATTATGAATACCTAGAAGCGCACCCTGGCGATGAGCAAGGTGCAGAAGACTACGCAATAAAGGCATCTGGTCTTAGCATGGTTATCAGTGCCGCTTCGGTTCCTGCTTCCTTGGCTGGGAGAAGCACCGAGCCTGTAAAACAGTTTATTATTCAGTCCATGCTTCAAGGAGGGTTAGAAGCGGGGGACAATATTTCTGGAAATCTTTTAGCTAAACATTATGTGGACCCCAACAGGGATCCTTTTACTGGTTTGGCGTCTGGCTTGGTTTCTGAAATTACTTTTGAAAGCCCCACTTTATTTAAAACAACCACTTCAAGTAAACAAAGACAAGAGGCAAAAGAAGCAAGGGAAGCCGCTTTCAAAGAAAACCAAGAACAGCAGGATAAGAACCATGCTCTTATGGCTGAAAAAAGAGTTTTAGATGAGATCATGTCAAAAAGAAAAGAGCAAAGCAGAATCGACGGAACTCAAGAAGACATGACTGTTATTAGACCAAAAGTTTTGGCGGAAATACAAGAAGGGAATTTTGATAGTTTAGACATTGGTCATTTAAAAGAGATTGCGGAAAAACTTAAAATCAGTTTTTTACCCATTGACAACAAAGAGACCTTGTTTAACAAAGTCAAAGAAAAAATGGAGGCTAATATAAGTAAAATAGTTTCTGATAACGAGGCCAAGGACATAGCTCAAAGCGAGCTAACTTTTGAAGATAGGTTTAACGAACAAAAAAACATACTTGAGGGGTTGTCTGGACAACAGGTTTTTGACTACATACAGCGAGAGTTTGATATGGGTTCTCCAGAGAAAACTTGGGAACAGTTTACTTATTGGGCAGAAAGACAAGGAGACTTTTCTTTTTCTCCAGCGGCTTTTGAGTCGGAGTATTACAACAAGCAAAAAGTGGAGGGCGATTATGGTTCACAAATGATAAACGCTCTGGCTCATGCTAGTGCTACACGTCTTCACAGCGAACAAACCACAGGAGCCATCTCTTATTCATTGGGTGGCAAAGGCGAATTTAGAGAGCATGTAAAAGATATTACCGATAGATACACTAGAAAACAATTAGAAGATCAATACAGTTTTTTATATACGGTAGACGACACAACTAAAATGTCTAATACAGACTTAGCAGGGAAAATAGCTGAGAAAATGATGATTTTAGAAAACGCTAGAATGAAAAAAAAGAAAAGCGTTGGTCCTCTTGAACACACTCTCCCAGATACTTCGGTGAGCGCGAAAGGTTTTGAGGCCAACCCCAACTTTATTAAAGAAGTTTCACCCGATGGTAATGCTCGTAAAGCAAGGGCCGTTGTCTACGGTGAAGACGGCGAAGCACAAGGCACAATATTTTTTCAAAGAGAGCTTTTAGAGGAGCCAGAGTATAACAACCTTTTAGACAGAGCAGGGGTTGACCAAGATTTTAGTGACACAGAAACGGAAAGAGTTAAAAACTTAGGTCGATTAGTGGCTGTCAATATGGAAAGTCCCTTTGGAGTATCGCCTATATTTGATTGGCAAAACGCAGAAAATTGGAAAGGTAAAACCATAGAAGAACTTGTGGTAGATCCCATTTCTTCAATACCTAATATTAAAGTGACTCAGTTAGGTACTGTTGGCACAGCGATGCCTCAGTACCAAAGAAGTTGGTTTACAAAAGGAAAAGGAAAAATTTCCTCTTGGTTTAGACCAGCGGGAAGATTAGGCTATGTCACTTTTCATAAAAAGAAGCAGGTCGAAGCCTTTGAGAGACAAGCTGATAGAGACGCTAAAAATCTTGCAAACGATGTAGAAGTAGCCATTATAAACGCGGCAAAAGAACAAGTTCTTAAAGGAGACACTCAAGGGAGATTTAATCCGAAAAACATTTTTAGATGGAAAAAATATTTGGACGCAGAAAAAGAGATACGCACAAAAACCGGAGCTATATTAAGAGACACTACCTATAGTTTTATGGCTAATCCACAACAAAGAGCTGCTATAGAAACAGAAATAAACCGTTTGAAAACAAACATGAGTAAAGGAGTGGTTTCAACGCCAGAACAGTTGGCTAATTACGAGGCACAAATAAACGAATTAAACCTTCTTCTTGAAGGAAGCAAGCCTATTAAAGCGGCGATTCAAGAGCTTCCTACAAAAGCCTTACAAAGAGCCGTGAGAAACGCTCGATCAACAATAGATGCTTTTAGCTCAAGACTTTTAAACGAGTTTCCAGGAGAGCTGTTGGGGGACATAGACGGAGAAAAAGGTGGGGGAAGAAAAGCTATAGAAGAGGGTCTTGGGTCTTATGTGACCACTTCTTACGGCGTAAATGAGCCGGGTTTAAACTATGCTCCTAAGTTTAGTATGAGATTTTTGGGGTCTAAATCGGCTAAAAAACTTTTTGAGGCCGGAGTAACAGCTTTTCAAGAACAAAATCGTGGAGATCCTGATTGGGAAGGAGAAAAAGGAAGGCAGTTGGCAATAGATGCTATGAACAATCTTTGGGGTCGTGAGCAGCAAAACTCCAGCATGAGTTCGCAAATTCTTCCAGGAACTATAAAAGGTACTTTCTCCAACGAAAAAGGTCAAAGTCTTCCTACTGTTACACAAATGTTAGAACAACGGCACAAGCTTCCTCTTCCTATTAGAAAGGCTTTGGGTGAAGTAACCGATCCTACGCTATTGATAGCGTCCACTATATCTAGGGTTTCAAGAGTTATTTCAAAACAAAATTATTATAGAGATCTTTTAAGGACCAATTATATGCCTGGAGAAATGATGTTCTCAGTTTCAAAAATAGGTCCTTTTACTGTGCCAATCGCTAAAGATGAAGCCAATCCTTTGAGCGGTCTTTTTACAACCCCTGATTTTGCAAAAGAAATAAGCTCACAAGTTACTTCTGAGGCAACTGATATGTCTTGGCCTATCCACATTTGGAAATCGTTTGCTCAAATCAAAGGAGGAGTGCAAGGAATAATGATTATTCTCAGTCCGGGAACACAAACGAGAAACCTTATGGGAGCGGGGCTTATGTTTGCAAATGCAGGACACATAAAGCAAGGTGATTGGGCGTCGTCTTTCAGAGCAATTAACCAAGAGATTTTCCCAGGAGTAGCATACGACAAAAACGGAAACCTTACAGGGGATGCAACAGAGGCTAGGGAAAACATGCGTTTAATTGCTCGTCTTGGTGTAACCAGTACCAACCCTAATATCGGTGACGCCTTTGGAGTAAGTCAAGAAATGGCAAGTGGAAGGTACACCACATTAGACGAAATTGTTCATGCTCTTATGTCAACCAGAAAGTTTAATCCTGAAACCCTTAGAAGTACGGCTGTCACGGGTGTAGGGGCTGCTGTGGATAAAACCGTGGGGGCTGTTTGGAGAAAAGCCAAGGCCTTTTACACAGGCATTGATGACTTTTTTAAACGAATGGCTTGGGGAGCAAATGTAATAGAAATAAAAAGAAGTTTGGATAGGTTTGATGAAATCGCTAGAAACATGCCACCAATAGACGTAACTCCATCAAAACCCGTCTTGGGGACCGAACTCGTTGAGACTGTGGGTAAAGAGCCTGTGGCACCTGTAGTAAAGGAACAACTGCCTGGGTTGGAGTATAGCCAAGATGGAAAGGTCTTGGGTGTAACCGACGAATGGAAACTGGCTTTGTTAAGAGAATACACAAGCACTTTAACAAACAATATGGGAACCTATCGTACAAATGCGGCGGTTCTGTACAGAAATGTTGATAATTTAAGCGATTATATTAAACATTTAGCTGCTCACTTAACTAGAAACACAATGCCAAACTACGATTATGTAGGTGCTTTTGCCAAGCTCATACGACTTCTTCCTTGGGGTAATTTTATTGCTTTTGATACCGAGATGATAAGGGTAACGGGAAACTTAATACAACTGCAATACAAAGACACCATGTTTAAACTTTCAGATAAACTTATGGCACAGGCGGGTCTGCCCAAAGAACAGGTTGTGTACAACGCGGTGAAAGATTCGGACGGTAATTGGCAGGCAACAAACCCTTATGTGAAACAATTGAATCAAAGACCTTTTCATCGTAAAGCGGTGAAACGGGCTGTGATTGGAAACGCTGCAATGGTCGGACTTATCCCCGCTATTATTGCAGGGGCACAATGGATTTACGATGTTGACGACGAGGAATTAGAGGCCGCGGATAAGATTGGACCGGATTACGCAAAGGGTTCGTCAAGAGCGCCTACCAGTGGTGTCAAAGACGGTAAGATGAAGTTTATTTTATTAGACTACCTTATTCCTACTTCTTTTTTGTTTAGGGCTAAAAACATTATTCTGCAAAGTACGAAAGACGCAGAAGACACGAACGAGACAATTCCAGAGGCTGCTGTAAAAGGAGTTTTTGAAGCTTTTTTTGATTTTATGGAAACCTATTATAAAATCTCCATTGCTCCCGCCACTGTGCTGGAGATTAGAAGAAACAAAGACAAAAACGGAAAAGATATTTACAACGAAACGGATAATTGGGGAGAAATACTCAACGTCGTGTCAAAATATATTTTGAATGAAGCGGGTCCTGGTGGGTATAGGCAGATGAGAGATATTTACAAAGCTTTTGCAAAGGACCAAGATTTAAGCTACACCGCATCGGGTAAGAAAATAGAAAAGATGCCCGCTGCTTTGAAAGTTGTTGGAATTGGTGAAGGTGAAGTTGATGGTAATAAGGGCATAGGTTATAGAATAGACAACATTACCAATATTAGAGACGGGAGCTTTAAAATGCACGTTTCATCGAATATGGATGTTGTGAGGTGGAACACACAAGCCACGTCGCAAGACATACTAGATCAATGGACAGACGCTCAAGTAGCGTGGTTTGATATTCAAAAACAATTGTACTTCGACCTACAGGAGTACGAAATAATGGAAACAAGCCCCAAAAAAATAAAAGAAGCACTAAGCCGTTTAGGAAACCTTCCTGGGGTGTACACCAGTTCAGAAACTGAAACGAATATTACAAACAATCTAAAAAAAGGAATATTTACTCCTTGGAAGATGCCAAATAAGTATAAAAAGACGTTTAATGACGTTAAACGAGAGTCGAATTTAAAAAGAGTGTGGCCTCAAAACGAGTTAAGAAGAAGGGAAAGACAATTAAAAGGAATTAGTCTTCGTGAACACAGTTCTCTTCCTCTTGCTTGGACAGAAGACTAAACTTTTCTACTCGATCCATCCAAGCTTCAGCAGCTCGGTCAAACTCACTGCCTTCTAAAACAAACTCTTGATACAAGCAGTCTACTGAGCACATCATAATCACGCCTTTGTGTATGTCTGTGCCGTACAGTTCGTTGTGGGCTAAAGAGTATGCAGCAAGTTGTTGAAAGTAATCCCAAACCCATTGTCTGCGCTTTGGTTTGTTTGTCTGCTTAAAGTCTATGATAGAAAGATCGTTGTCATGTACGCCAATCACATCTGCTTGGCCTGCGTACCTGTCGGGATAATACAAAGAAACTTCACAGCCATACACTTGAGATATGTTAGGAAACCCTTCGTCCATGATTGTGCAAGCCATCTTCAACGCTCTTTTCTGCTCTGCGTTCTCCGGCTTGTATTCCCAAATATCGCCGTTGATGATCTGCTTCTCAAGAATGTTGTGCATGTATGTGCCTCTGGCCGCAGCCTCAAGGCGAATACGCTCTGCTTCTTCTTTTCCTACTTTATCTATCCATTTTTTTAAGAAGTCGCCTTCTTTTGTTCCAGATAATACAGTGGTTACTGAAGGAAGCTTGTCTCCATTGCAGTCATAAAACCTTCCGCTCTTTCGATCTTCACTAGAGAACACACCGTACTCATACGGTGATTCATAGAGTATCTTGTGCTTCACTGCTTGGGTACTTCAGAGAGGTTGCCTTTTTCCATGTCTTCTTTCAAACGTTTTACCGCGAAAGCAAAAACATTGCTGGTAGGTCTTTCCGTTTTTTCACCGATTTCAGCGGCTATATCAACGATTTCTCTGCGTATTGCTACACTTTTCCATTTTTTTGTGTCCATTTCGACTCCTATTTTACAGTATATTTTAAGATATATCTTGGTTTTTTGCGATCATAGAATCGCCCCAATTCTTTCCAACTTCGGCATCAACCTTGTTTGGAACATCCAGGGGAACGGCTCCTTCCATGAGCTTACAGATGGCGCTGACGTCTTCTTTATTCTTAACAGAAAACACCAGTTCGTCGTGTACTTGAAGCAGAGGGGGGTACCCCGCCTCAAAACATTGGACCATGGACTGTTTCGTCATATCAGCAGCCGAACCTTGAATTAGTTTATTAAGCGCTTTGTAAACAAACGCTCGTTTAATTTCTCCGTTGTACTCGTGTACAGCTTCTTTATATTTCATAGGCCTACCTGTTCCATATCTAAGCGGTTCCCACATATCAAAGTGACAACGCCTACCCAATATGGTTTTAATATATCCTTTCTGACTTGCGCTTCTCATTACAGAATCTGCAAGTTGTCTAACAAAAGGAGTGTAGGTATTAAACTTGGCAAGTATCTCTGAGGCTTCTTCTACTGTTACACCCAACTGATCTGCCAGCTTGCCTTTGCCCATGCCATACATAATGCCAAGTCCTATGGTCTTAGCGGTCTTTCTGTCTATGCCTGCAAGATTCGCAACCTCTTGGTGAAAGTCTGCGTCTCCTTGTTGATAGGCATCGGCAACGGACTCTGCTCCGTCATAATGAGAACGACTGGCATAATGTGTCAGTATTCTTGGCTCTTGTTGAGAGAAGTCAGCAGAGCACCACTGCTCTCCTTTTTCCGGTAAAAACAAAGACCGGATCAAAGGACCGATCTCTTTGTTTCTCGCGGGCACTTGCTGTAGGTTTGGATTGCTCATGGACAACCGACCAGTGACTGTGCCACCAGACTCTCCTTTTAGTTGCCTAATCTCAGCGTGTATACGTCCGTTGTGTTCGTGCTTTAAAATAGAGTCTATAAACGTGCTGTGTGTTTTATTGACTTCCCTGGCTTCTCTTATCTTTTGAGCTATGGGGTGTCTGTGGTTTTCTAAGAACGCTTTGGTAAAGCTAGGCAGTCCTGTGGGTGTCCTAGAATAAGATAGGTCCATCGCATCAAAAACTTTCGCCAAAGAGTTTGCTGCCCAAAGTTGAACTTCTTTAACGCCAGACTCGTCCAGTATTTCTTTAACAATTTTCTTTTCTCTCGTAACCAGTTTTCTTTTGAGCACGGAGGCTCTCTCGACATCCACTCGTACTCCTCTTTGTTTCATATCAAGAACCACGGGAAGGACTCTCATCTCTAGTTCAAAGATGTTCCAAAGATTTTGTTCTTCAAGCAGTAGTTTAAAATGATTCCAAAGTTTTAAAGTCAGTGCAGCATCTTGTGTTGCATAAGTCCCCACATAAGCAGAAGGCAGTCGCCACATTTCTGCTTTCGGATCAATGCCCCACTCTTCTGCGGCCTGTCGTAACTCTGCTTCTGATTTTCCTTCCTTTAAATATTCTTGTCCCAAAGCATTTAACGTGTACCAATACATGTTCTCGTTAATTAAAGGTGCAACAATCATTGTGTCAATAATCTTTCCTTTGACGTCTATGCCTTCGTTCTTTAACCAACCCACATCATATGTTGCATTGTGGAACACTTTGTCTTGTTTCTCTGACACAACGTCACGAACAAAATCCAGCACTCGCTTCTTTGGAAAATTAAACCCTGACTCGTGTGCAAAGGGAAAGTAATCGGCAAAGCCATCACAAGCAATAGAAACGCCCACTGCTTCTCCGTCGCCTCTAATGTATCCAGGGCCTAGTTCTTTTAATTTTGGATCTCTGGTCTCCAAGTCAATTGCAATTTCTTCCGCATCTTTTAAAAGTTGTGTGGGAAAGACATCCGGTGGTGTCCATTCTGTTGGGGGTTTGTAAACAAAACTCATATAACGTACCTATAATAATCATCTTGGGCTTTTATGAAATACAAGTTCTCAATTGTACGCGTAACTGCGACATAGAACTGTCTATGAAGCCCATCGGGTTGTAGTGTTGAAGATTGTTTTTGTGCTTTTGATAAATCAAGATACACAGCCACATTCTCCGCTTCACCGCCTTTTGCTTGGTGTATCGTAGATATAACAATACGCGGTTCTCCATGTAGGTCTTCTTTGTTGTTCATTGCTTTTTCAATAAATCCTTTTCGTTCTACGTCTATGCTTTTGTCAAATAGTTCTTTCCATGTTTTGTCTAATATTTCTTCTTTTAAACCATAGTTATCCATGGCTTCTTCTAAAGTTACTTTGTGTCCTAGTTCTTTGTCTTGTCCCACCTTGCTTATAAACCCTCTTTTTACACCTTGCTTTCCTAAGTAGTAATACAAATCATCCAGCTCTGATAAAGTGACCGGCTCGGTTTTTATTTTCTCCCAAGTTTCAATGGCTGAAATCATTCTTAAAGGAATATACCTGTAGTGGTTGTGCGCAAAAGGGTAGCCGTTGTCTATTAGATACTTTCTAATGTTGTATCCTTTTGATGTGTCGGTCAGCATGTAATCACAAGAAGCCATAACCAACCACTCTCCTTTTTCCAAGGGCAACGTGTCTATTGAAGAAACGTTGTTGACGCTTCCTGGTTCTTCTCTTGGCTTGTATTCTTTTGGTTCCCTAGAGACTATTCTCTCTGATATTCTTTTTGCAATCGGATGCACGGTGCTTGGTATCCTATAGGACTGATTCAGTACGATTTTATTTCCCTCGTAGTTTACAAACCTTTCTGGCCTAGCGCCGTTCCATTCATAAATGGCTTGGTCATCGTCTCCGGCAATAAAAGTTCTCTCCGTTGTACTCGCTAGTTTGTCAACCAAGCGCCAATTCAACTCTGCCAAATCTTGTGCTTCGTCCACAATTAAAAGATCCAGTGGTGGTGGTGTGCCGTCTTCTAAAAAACTTACAATCATATCGGCAAAAGAAAACAACACAGGTGTTCGAGAAAGTCTAAACTCTTCCCACGCTTCTGAAATCGGTTCCAGCATGTGTGGTACAACGCCTTTTCTTTGTGACGCGTCTAAAGACAGTCGCTCTTCTTTTAAAGATCGGCAGTTTGTTTTTGCTCGTTCTATGATGTCGAAATACGGATCTTGGACCACGGACCTGATCGCTCTTGCATTGTTTGGATATTCTTTGGTTAACTTAAACTCGTATTCTCTTAGAAAATCAAAGATGTCTCTGCCTCCCACCACATGAGATATTCCCATGGCTCTCTTGCAAAAAGCGTGGCTCGTACAAAAGTAAGGCATTTCTTCAAAGGTTAAACCAAACTTAACGTGTGCTCTGGTCTTCCCTTCTTCGGCCGCTTTCTTAGAGAAAGAAACAAAAGCTATACGCTCCGGCGCCATTCCACCATCAATGCTTTTTTCTATGATGTTTAGCAAGGTTGTTGTCTTTCCTGTTCCTGGAGGACCGTAATATTTTGTTACTCCCATTCTTTGCTCTCCGCCTCTGTCCTAAAATCATCCAAAGATACAGCATCATCATGGATCTCTTTAACATCCATGATCCAAACTTTTTTATTGCCAACAGCTTTGTCAATCCACTTGGAGGTATTAATACCTCCCATTTCTTTTAACTGCGTAAACACTTCGGCTTCTTTAATGTTTCTCATTTTCTTAAACTCTTGTATAAATATCACGGCGTCCCTACCTGTAAACCACCACTCTTTAATACCGTCCTCTTCGTACCTATAGACACCGCTAGAGACTATGGCCATGCGAGAAGAAGACTCTGATATTCTGCAAAACTCATATATTGCGTCTTTTAAAACTCCTCGTTTTGTCATGTCAGAAGGAACATCAACAACCTGTACTTCTTGCAACCAAGCGTTTAGTTGAGCCACCCAATCTGACTTTTTCTTGTCAGGCGGACACATGTTTAAAACTTCCATACACTTCTGTTGATACATAGAAAAATTGTGTAGTTGTTTTGTTTCTAAAACAATGGTCTGTCCATCAATGTCTAGGTGCCAAAGAGGTGGGTCCGTCATGTATTTTCTAAGCCCTCCATAAACAGGCTCTCTTTGTGAAGCGTCTATGCCATATCTTTTAGTAATGCATATTCCACTTTGGCAAAATCCTTTTAATGGGTCTTTGCCACACTGATATTTGTAGTCTGTTTTCTCTATGCTTTGTATGATCGTGTTGAGTTCGCTGTGAGACAACGCGCTTGTGCAAGCTGTTTTATTCACCTCTTGTAGTTTGTCTTTCCATTCTTCGCCTTCAGGGTAAACCTTTCTTAGGAACACTCCGTAGTTTAGCATTGCGTTGTTTCGCGTTCCTTCCGGTACTCCGTTGAGTTTCATGTGGACCAAACAAGGAGGAGCTTCATCCCAAAGACTGCTCTTCTTGTCAAGTTGCTTCTTGCGACTCTTCTTTACTGCAACAAATTTGTCTAGGTCTTCTTCGGTGACTGATCTTCTTTTTACAATTCGTACAAACTCTTCTATTCCTGCGGCCTCTCCCTTCGCGTTTAACGCATACCTAGTAGTGTCTTCACCGGAAAAATACGGCATGTTCAACCAGTTTCCTGTTTGTTTTTCTTGTGGCAGTTGCTTTGACCATTCGTATTGTTTAGGAAATATTTCGTCTCCTGTACGACCCATTGCTGCGGCTATTTCTTCTAGTTTGCTTTGAAACTTATAGGCGGATATTGGCTCTTTGGTAAACATGAATAGGTGTACCCCGCCTGATTTTGTCATACAGGGCACAAGGGGCAGTTGCATTTCGCTGATTGTTTTCAAGATGTGTTTGGTGTTGATTGGATATTCGTCCACATCAATACACCCCCAAGAACATTTCTCGTCGTCTCTTAAAGGAATAATACCTATTGATACCTCTCCGGCAATGTGTCTTTGCCAAAGCTCTGTTGTAACTGGTTGGTGCAGAGTTTTCCCTCTACCTTCTTTTTTAATTCCTTTTGCGGTGTTTTTTTGTTTTCCGCTTATTTCATATATTCCGTGTGCTCTTGTTAAACCAGAGAAAACGCTCATCAAAATTTTTGCTGTTTCTTTCACATAGCTTCCTTGATTCTAGGAAAACCCCTCCATAATAACGTGGACTAAATATTATAGTTTAGTTGTCTATACACAATATAGAGGGGCTTCCTTTTTTCTTTAGTCTTCCCAATCCTTTTTGTTACCGGATTGTTCCAACGCAGGACTGCTAACAGACTTGCTAGGGCCACCTAGCTGATCCAAAGCACCAGAAGATCCGAATTTAGCAAACTCTTCTGCTTCTGCAAAAAGGTCTGTTTCTTTCTCTTCTAACACCCGCTCCTGTACGATGTGATAACTGTACCAGCTACCTCTATCATTGGACTCGACTTGTGTGGATAGACGGTACCAATGAGAGTAAGCCGGAGGCGTGAACATGCCTTTTGCTCCTTTCATTTTTGTACCTTGGATCATAGTGTTCCACGCACGCGAATGTTTTAGTTGCGATCCTGTCATATTAATGACGCATTTTTGTGCCACGTCATCAACGAGCGCGAAGCCGTAGTGGTTTGAGGTTACGGTCAATTGGGTTTCCCCGTTTGGTGTAACCATACGCCCTTGGCTGTCGCGTGTGCATCGGTTTAAAAGGTCGGAATCTGCTGGGTGCACGCCTTTGAAACCTCCACCTTTCTCACGCAAGCCCCACTCGACGAGTGTTTTGCTATAGTAAGAAGGTAAAAATAACAAGCCGTCGTCGCCACTAATAGCGACACTGCTTCCACTGTAGTACAAATCACCTTCTTCCGCGTCAGCAAGATAATCACTGGAATTCTTTTGTCTCTGTGGAGACAAAGCCTGGATTATGCTGATTCTTGGAGTACGAAGGTCTTCCGTACTGAGATCACCGAAACCTTTTTCTTCGATGTTTTCAAATAGGGACGTTATGGATGTCCCGTTTCCTTTCTTCGTTGCCATATCTTATTTCCTCTTTATTTATTCAACGGTTTATTTTTGTGCGTTTGCCTGCATACACAGAGAAGTTTTTCTGTGTGTCTACATCAAACGATGGGTCCCCCGATTCTATTCTTTCTTTTACGAAAGCACGGAGGGTGCTTGGATGAACTGCTTCTTTCGTTGCTGGCATGTGGCCTTGTTTCGTAAGCAGCTCCGCCAATTCGGAAGCGATCTCATCCTCACCTTGTCCAAAAGTAAGCGTCAAAGTGTTCTTTATTAAGTCACCGTGTCCGTTTTCTCTTAGCCAGTTGTGAGCGTTCTCGACGTTGCGAGCCGTGATGCGAGCGCTGTAAAATGGTTCTGCTGATATGCTAGAGCCGTCTGACAGTTTCAATTCAGAAACGCCGTACTCTGCAAGTTTATTTGGAATGGTTTGTTCACTGAGTTCCCTGGACTGCTCTTTGAGCCGTCTCAGTTGTTCTTCGGTGTTGCCGATTTTTGCCTCAAGTGTAAGTAGGTCTTTGCAAAGTTTACTCAGACTTTCGATGTCTGTTTCTTCGATGCTTTCTACTTGTTTTCTTATGCTCTCTTCAAATAGTTCTTTCATTTCTTTCCTCGTTCTATTGGTGTTACGTTATTTTGTTTATCTTTCTTCGGCTTGTAGTCGATCTCAAAGTCAGGAATGAAAAATATCACGCCTTCATTGTTGACCTCTGCGACTTCGACACTGTACTGTGGCGAGTCTAGGATAGTGTAAACATATCTTAGACATTCGTCCAACGAGTTAAACGGTCCCAAAGATTCGCCGAAACTCTGATGAGGGGTGAAGTTTATAAACCATTCCTTTTGTCTGTTGCTGGAGATTTCTAAAATAGTTTTTTTCTTTCGTCCTCTCGTCATGGTTGACTAATCTTATACTATGAGTAGAATAGATTGCAAGAAATATTTTAACGAATAACGAAGGATATGAAAATAATGGATATAGAAGCGTATAATTACAAAACCGAACCCTACGACCATCAACGAGAAACTTTAGCCAAGAGTGCTCACAAAAGTCTTTACGCACTTTTCCTTGAAATGGGCCTTGGTAAGTCAAAAATTCTGTTAGACAACGCCGGTATTTTGTTCGAGCAAGGAAAAATTACTGGACTTCTTATTGTATCACCAAAAGGCAATTTAAGAAACTGGGACGTGCATGAGGTCAACAAACATTTACCGGACCACATACAAAGAAACGTTTTGGTTTGGCAGCCCAACCACACAAAACAATGGCTTAGAGACTATAAAGAAATGGTTGAAGGCGACAGCGACGGAATACTAAACATCTTTTTAGTCAACGTCGAAGCGTTTGCTACTGTCAAAGCGTGTAAGTTTGTGGAAGAGTTTATGGTTGTTCACGATGTAATGATGGCCATTGATGAATCCACTACGATAAAGAATCCGAAAGCTAAGAGAACGAAACATTTAATCAAGTTGGCACCTCTTGCTGACTACCGAAGAATCCTTACCGGATTTCCCATCACAAAAGCCCCCCTGGATTTGTACAGCCAATGTTATTTTCTGTCGCCTAACTTACTCGGCTTCAGCAGTTACTATGCGTTCAGCGCACGCTACGCCATTACTCAGGCACGTCGCATGGGATCGCACAGCTTTCAACAGATCGTAGGGTTTCAAAGGCTTGAGGAGCTGCAAGAATCCATCAAAGATTTTTCTATCCGTAAGACGAAGGACCAATGCCTGGACCTTCCTCCGAAAGTTTACACAAAGCGGTATGTTGAACTGACCGATGAACAGAAAAAAGCGTATGGAACCATGAAACAAAAAGCGTTGATGGTTTTAGACAACGAAGTATTCAGCACCATGAACGTGCTGACACAAATCATGCGACTGCAGCAAGTGGTTGCCGGCAGCTTGCGTAACGAAGACGGAGAAACAATTGTTCTTAAGAACAATCGAGTGCGCACTGTGTTAGACCTATTAGAAGAAACGTCTGATAAGGCTGTGATTTTTGCTGTGTTTCAAACCGACATTCAACAGTTGGAAAAAGCCATAGCGGAGAAGTTTGGTGAAGGTTCTGTGGCCTCTTATTACGGCAAGACACCGCAAGATGAAAGACAAAGAATTATTGACAGGTTTCAAGATCCAGAGTCTGAGTTGCGCTACTTCATTTCCAACCCACAAACAGGCGGTCGAGGTATTACTTTAACTGAAGCCGGTACCATGATATTTTATTCTAACTCCTATGATTTAGAATTGAGGGTGCAAGCCGAGGATCGGATTCACAGAATAGGACAAGACAAAAGTTGCACATACATCGACCTCGTATCAGAAAACACGGTTGATGAAAAAATCCTTCAGAACCTTTTGAGTAAGGTTAAAATCAGCAACGAGGTTCTTGGAGAAATAAGAAATTGGTTTAAATAAAAGGCTATAATGATGAGTACAGACACAGTAAAAGAATACCTAGAGCACCCCATGACACAGACAACCGTAGATAAAATCGTTGCGGATATGATTCCAATCATAAGAAATCATTTTGACGAAGAAGAGGTAAGCCCTTGGGAAATAGCCACTGCTTTGGTTGTGCTGTTGTCTTCTGTTACCAATACCACAGACCTTGATCGAGAGACGATGGTCGAACTAGCCACGTTTATTATGCAAACAACGACGGACCAAGGACTTTTTTCAAACCGACATTAAGTGTATGATAGGGGTATGGCGACGACCCCCAAAGATACAAGCCTTTCTTCGGCTTTTCGATACGCAATAGATCAACCCCTGGAGAACATGGCAACCACTTTTCAAGCCCTTGGTATGGAGGGTTGGGAAAAGTTCATGCGTGACATTGTTAAAGAACCTGAAAACTATGAAGCTGCGGCCGGAGAGTTTATCAATGCCCAGGGCGAAGGGTTTAATTGGGAGTATTTTCCAAGAGCCATATTTGAACAAGCCGGACAAATCGCTGGAAGTTTAGCGACCAGAGCCGGTGGCGCAGCAATTGGTGCCCAAGCGGGACCTGTCGGCATGGCGGTTGGGGCTTTATTGGGCCCAGCTTTGTTTGAAGCGGTGCAGATTGCTGGACCTGTTGCATTGGAAAGGGCAAAAAACGAAGGTAGAGAAGAGCCGAATTGGGAAGATTGGACAGGCGCGCTGGGCACAGCAACGGCCAGTGGTGTGTTAAACGCGGTTGGTATTAAAAACGTTGGGGTTCTAAACAGCATTGGTAAAGGCGCTCTTAAACAAGCGGGAAAACAAACAGTTAAAGCCGGTGTTGCTGAAGGGCTGACTGAGGGCGCACAAGGTTCATTGGAACAAATTGGCGGTTCAGCGCTCACGGCCCAAGGACTACAGTTTGATCCCAAAGCCGCCGTTGGTGAAGGTTTGTTGGGAGCCGGCGCTGGAGGAGGCACACAGATTGGTACCCAAGTGCTTGGACAAGTAGCTCCTCCAACCCAGGACGGCACTCTAGCGGTCAACCCTTTTACAAAACTTTTTGGTAAGAAGGAGGAGGAGTCTCCTACCCCTGAAGAAGTTGTTGACGAAGCGCCCGCTGTACTTGAAGATCCACAAAGACAAGCTCGGTTGGAGACGGCACAGGCTGCTGCAAAAAATAGAGCAGAGGGGTTGTATCCGAATCTGATAAAAGCCTATGAGCCTTCTGAACTAGAGTTTTTAGATCTTACTACTTCACAAATGTCTAGTGGAAACGTTGACGCACAAAGCCTTGACTCTCTCTTTCCTAAAATGATTGAAGTGGCGCAAGAAGCCGGCATTAAGGAAAAAGATGTTGTTCCTCTTGTTAAAAGAGTAATTAGTAGGGTGTCAAACGACAATGCTTATTTGACTCCACCGGAGTATGCGGACGACGAACGACTTGAGTTTTTTGACGAAGAGAAAATTTTAGGTACAGTCGAAGAATTATCAAAAGGCTATTACGACGAAGCAAAGTCCCAAAGACCTGAAATGTATCTCAATGAGCCAAAAATTAAAGGAAAAGACATCTACAACAAACCTCCTTTATTGAAAGTTGAAGGAATATCTTCGGACATACAACAATTTGACCCCTATTTTGATGCGGGCACCCCTCCACTTGGAATGGTAAAGCCAAGGTTTAGCGAAGAACAGGCCGACATTTTATTCAATTCAAAACAAGGTATGGTTGAGCCAACTTTGTTCTCGTACAGTAAATTTTTGTCTCCAGAAAACCCTTTGTTGGCAAACTTTCCTAACAAACCAGTACCGGCTGACGAAGCACTAAAGCTTTTAAACATTCAAGTTTCGCCAGGAGAGGGGGCCGCATCACACGGCGTGTTTAGTCCCAAAAAACAAAAAAACCGTTTGTTTGCTGTTAGAGCGATAGAAGGAAAGATAGCTGATTTTCTTTTAAACAAAGGAAAAGAAAAAGTTACCAAGCAAGACATCATAGACAGGTATGTAAACCACTTGTCTGGGTTTAACGGTGTTTTATTGTCAGATTTTGGTAGGAGCATCGACCAAGACGACTACACTTCTTTTGCTGTTCCGAATTTAGATGAAAGGTTCAACAGAGACACTTATTTTGGAGACAGGTTTCTTGAGATTGTTAAAGAAGAACTAACAAACGCCGATGCCCCTAATATACTTATAGATACTTTAGAAGATTCAGAGCCCGGCGAAGACATTCAAACCAGAATACTAGAGTTTCCTAGACAAGGGGATTCGGCGATGCAGAAAAAAGTGGATGATGCATTGGAAAAAGCCGACGAAAGAATGGCTGGAATAGTTTCTCTTAATTCTATGTTCTTTCCTTCCGATGCTTTAGCAGGAAGGCCGATTGAACCTTATGAACCAAAACACGGCGCCACCATGCAAACGTTTATGGAGTTTCGAGGAGACGGCACCCCTGCGTTAAGAAGGTTGGGCGAAGACATAGAGGTTGTTTTAAACTATGATGCGGAGATTGATCCAGAAGGAGAAGCCAGATTGTCTGAGCTTCCTCCTGACATAGATTTAACCGCTCCTACAAACAAACAGCTTAGAAGAATTGCTTCTTACCAAGAAGAAATAAAACGACGCGACCCTGATTACTACTCTTACAATGACGACACACACCATTGGATTGGACCAGGAACGGTGGCGTGGATGCGTGGGGGTATGTTTAGCCATGGACCAGACGGTAAATATTCACTCACCAAGGGCACAAACATGACCGAAATACAATCGGGAGCGCATGGTTGGGTACAGAGCTCCAACCCAAAATACAGTGACTTTGTTTATAAAAGCAAGGTTGGGGGAACCAAACTCACAAATGAAGAGGTTATTAAGCTAGACAACGGAAACGTTTTTAGAAACGCTTTGGACAACATGTTCAGGGCCGGTGGGGGCCTAATAAGCACTCCGAGTGTGGTTTTGGATTCTTTGTTGCCTAACTTTGACCAAAAATCTTTTTTACGACCTGAATGGATAGCGCAAGACACGCAAGACAAATTGGATCACTGGGACTATCGTAGGGCTATTAAGTACACGGTTCCTGAACGCGTTTTTGAAGAAATGGAGCCGAACTTAAACAAAGCTTGGAAGATAGTCGATGAAATGATATCGAAGACAGCGATGAAAAACATGAAAGACGAGTTTCGATTGCATGAAAAAACGCCTGCTTTGTCTAGGGCAACAGAAATGCTCAACCAGCTGCGTTTGTTGGGAATGGACCTTACTAAAGAAGATACGGATGCGATGATAGATGCTTGGGTTGGACATACTTTTCCTTTTCTCTATAGCCCAGAGGTTTTCGTTCAACGCGGTCTGTTGGATGCGGATGATGTGAGTGACCCAGAAGTTGAATCGGTTGGAGAAAGTATTCGGATCTTTTTAGACAACGAAAAAACTTTGGCGACCAAAGCTAAACAGAAAGAAATCGCTGAGTTGTATAAGCCGCTTTTTGAAGAGGCTTTGATACACAACCCCGCTCTTTTTGAAGTGTATAAAAAAGCGTCTAATCCAGACACTCTTCCAACCATTGAAGAGCTTAACCTCTTGCGTTCAAGAGAATCTGCGGCCGTTGCGACGGGTCCTGGTGTAACGCCTGATTTGCCTTTAAAGAGTGTAAAAGACTGGGCTAGGGCTATGGTTCAACTTACAATTGTAAAAAGTCTTATGCACGATCCCAATGTGACTCACCTTTATATTCCTACTGCCAGTGCTGGAGGCGGTCCGCCAATTCCTTACCTAGAGGCTATTAACGAAGCTGAACAAATAGCCGAAGAGTTTGATTTGGAGTTTAAAAAGATAGCTGATTTTATAGGGTCAGTAAAACAAATGGACGGCTCCATTAAAGAAGCGCCTGTGAATGTTTTTGCATTGGAAATCGCACCGCTTCGAGAAATGCTTATCGAAGGCGGTGGATTTGAAGGTAGGATGCAAAAAGGTGGTTTGGTCAAAGGTTCTTCACCTGTGCATGAGGTTCTAAATCTGGGCGATTACGGACGTAGGTTTATTTAATATTCTTAAATATGTGTTTAATGACTTCGATTGTCCATCCGTTGCCAAGCATCTTGTAGCGTTGTGTGTTGCTGACGCCTTCGGTGTAATTATCGGGTACTGTTTGTAATCTCTCGCACTCCAGTGGTGTGAGTTTGCGCCAACGCGTTTCGTCTTCCGCAACCTTTGGCTGTCGATGACCGCCTTGCATGGTTGTCAGAGTGGGCGATTTGCCTTCGGGGGAGTACACGCGTTTGATGATGTCAAACCCTTTGATGTCCGCTGTGCCGACTTGGATGGGCTTGTTGAATACCAATTGCCTTCTGTGTTTTTCGAAGTAACTTTTAAGGTTTCCGCCTTTGAAGTAGTTGGCATCGAGGCAGTGCGATTTGTCTCGGTCCGTAAACCAGTCCGAGTCTTCCAATATGTCTTTTAATACGATGCCACGATCTTCAGGCTGTTCGACGCCTTCTATGTTGGTCCAATAATAT
>Ga0080013_1001587_pt1 | contig 29510 bp, 33 predicted proteins | sample ETNvirenome_6_85_FD_69236 | JGI IMG/M metagenome (GOLD analysis project Ga0080013, IMG submission 69236) | Marine viral communities from the Pacific Ocean - ETNP_6_85 (SPADES assembly) (version 2) | ecosystem: Environmental > Aquatic > Marine > Oceanic | place: Pacific Ocean | collected 2013-06-19 | reverse complement strand
ATTGTCTGAGGTTGCTCAAGCAAATCAAGCTCTTGATAAAGCTGTAGAACTTGGGAGAATAACAGAAGCACAAAAAGGTGTGTTTAAAGGCTTTGCAGATGCACCTATGGAGTCTTTAAGAGGCATGGCAGACATGGGGTTTGTTGTGCCTAAAGCGATTAGTGAAGGAGCCAAGACAGCAATAGACCGTGAACGCATGGAAAAAGCCATGTATGCGGATGTGGAAGCAGAAAAAGAAAAAGAATTACAAGAAGCAGAAGGAAATATACAGAGATCTTATCTTGCTGCACAACCTGATGCAGTGCGAGGGCCAAGTGAGTATAGAAAAGCATTAAGCACCTATACACCTCCTTATCAGTATGCATCGCAGGGAGGAATTGTCTCCCTTGAAGAAGGAGGACAAGTTCCAGACCCATTAACAGATCTTTGGAACCAGTCAGTAGCGGCAGGAGATTTAACTGCGTATTATGATCGCCTTCAGCAATTGCAACAATCTGGAATCGATTGGGCAAATCTAAACCTAAATACGAATCAAGAAGATCCTCCACCTCCAGAAGACACTGCACCAGAAGCTCCTACCAGCGGATACAGGGTAGATCCAACAACTGGCGCAACAGTTTATTTTGATGACACCAGACCTTCTCTTGCTAGAGAAGAGGGAGATCCTACTAATCCTGTTGCATGGTCTAGTGGTGGTGGCTCCATGTTTGGCGTTGGAATTCCAAGTTGGGGTGGTGGAGGAAGCAACCCCGGTTATAAGGGAGTTGATCCAATTACCATCCAAGCTAATCTTAGAGGACGATACGCAGTAGATCGCCCAATGGGGTATATGCCCGGTTTTGAGCCTGAGTTCAGACACTTCCAGAGTGATCTTGAAAACATTCAAGTTCCAAGCAGACAGTATGCTCCTCAAGCGGCTGGCCCAGTAACAGGAACTCCTTATTTCGGAACAATGGTAAATCCTGCATCTTACCTTGATGAAATTGGCAGATATTACAGTGATATTGGGGCTTACAGGCCAACAATAGGTGCTGCTCAACCTCCTGTAATAGAAACTCCTGTAGTAGAGCCTCCTGTGGTTGTTGATGACACTCCAGCACCTACTCCAACACCTACTCCAACACCTACTCCAACGCCTACACCTACTCCAACACCTGCAGCTCCTGCAAAAACAATGGAAGAACTTGCGGCAGACATGGTTCGCTGGGATGAAGATAAAGGACAGTGGTGGGCAGAGACTCAAGGATTTGGAGGTGCTGCTAAAGGGTTTAAGCCAGCGGGGGATGTATATGACCCCGGTCAAATGACGTTAGGCCCAAGCCAAACTCAAGACTTGGTATCTGATTCAAAAGAAGCAGCCAGACAAGAAGCGATACAATTTTTGGTTAACTTCCATACCGATGAGATGAAGAAAAAGTATGCTTCTGACAGCCGATTCTGGGAAGGAAGGACTAACCTTCATACTGGAGGTGAAGGGCCGCAAGAAGCTGCACAGGGTGGTATTGTCAGAATGCAAAACGGAGGTCAAATACCTTTAGGCATGGATTCGCCATCAGGTATTGCTCAAGCAGATCAGGCATTTGTTGACGGAAGAGGTATTGCCGCAGTTCCTACTGACTTCTCTCAAAGAGGAGCAAGCATGGAGCCTAGAGAAAAATCATTAGCAGAAGTTCCCCAGCAAGATGTAATGGTTCTTGCAGAGGCACTGTTAAGAAATGATATACCCCCTCAGCTAAAAGATTCTATTATTATGGACTTTCAATCCAAGCATGGCCCTAGAGCATTAGAGGAAGCTAGGATGGTGATATTGTCTCAAGGAGATCCTGCTGTCCAAACATCTGGTCTTGTAAGAGGTCAGGGTGATGGCAAGTCAGACTCTATTATGGGTTCTATAGGGGATCAGGAAGGAGCTATTGCGGTTTCTGACGGTGAATATATTGTTGGCGCAGATGTGGTGTCGGCAGCAGGTAATGGAAGCACTGACGCAGGGGCTGAATTCTTTGAAGAGCTTTCTGATGATCTCAGAAGAGGCACAACAGGAACTACAAAGCAAACTAATCGGATTGATCCTAGGGAGATGATTTAATGGCAAATGCTGCACAGATACATTCCATAGAAGAAGCCAGACCAGAAGTAGAATATACAATTAGTCTGGTTCCCCCAGAGCATTGTTCATCTGTGTGGAAAGATGTGAGAAAGCATCTTTCTCGTGCTGTTGACATGTCGGGAGGTAGATGGTCAATGGAATATGTTCTTGCAACGCTTGTTTCCAACGAGCAAAACCTATGGATTGCTTACGATCAGGACAAAACAATACATGGTGCTTTAACAACTCAGGTCATTTCTTATCCAACAACTAGGATGCTGGCTCTTCATTTTCTTGGGGGCGAGGATTTTGATGGATGGTATAAAGATATGCTTGATCAGGTAACCAGTTTTGCCAAGAAATGCGAATGTGAAGGTCTTGAAACTGTTGCCAGAAAAGGATTCTGGAAATGGTTTGAAGAAGATGGATTTGAAAGAGAAGCTGCTTTTTACGATAAGAAATTTTAATGATTAATGGTCATGCATTAAAAAAGCTGGAGCTAAATAATTTAATACAGGCAGATATTGATGAGCATTGGGAAGATATCAAGGTTGGTCTGTACAAAATAAAACAGGAAAGTCACGAACCAGAAACTTTTAAAGACTATTATGATGCTTGTAAAAAGGGGTTTGCTATTCTCTGGGTAGACAAAGACGTTAAAGCAAAGAATGCGTTTTTAATTACTCAGGTATTAACAAGACCTTTTTCCGATAAAAAGTATTTACTACTCTGGGTTGCTTGGTATAAAGAAAGCGAAGGGGCATACAGGGCGCAGGGAGATTTGGAAGATATAGCAAGAATGTTTAATTGCAAAAGCATAGAGTTTTGGACATCGAGGCCAGAGATTATGAATTATGGAAAAGCACATGGTTATAACAACATAACCTACAAGTGTGTAAAGGAGGTTTAGGATGGGCGGTGGAGGAAGTAGTGGGCCACAACATACTACATCAAAGGTAACGCAGAGCAATTTACCTGAGTATGCGGCTCCGTATTACAAAGACCTATTAGCCAGAACAGGATACGAGAGCGCAGTTCCCTATACTCCGTTTCCCGGTCAGAGATTATCGTATTTCTCTCCTCAAGAACAGGAGGCCATGACTAGGGTTGAAAACCTTGGTTTGAGTGGAACATTGCCAGAAGTTGAAGCTGCAAGTGCAGTGGGGGCGCAAGTCGGCACGGGAAATCCCTACGCTACTCATAACATGTTAGATGCAGTGCAACAGGCTCAATGGATGCCCAGTTCTTCGGCTCCAAACCTGATGGGCGCATATATGAACCCCTATCAGCAATATGTCACGGACATCTCAAAAAGAGAAGCAAGAAGACAGTCTGATATATTAGGAAGAGACCTGAGTCTTGGTGCGGCACAAGCAGGAAGCCTTGGTGGTTATCGAGAAGGCATCATGCAATCAGAAAGAGAAAGGAATCTGGGACAGCAACTTGATGATATCCAGATGAGAGGCTCTGCTCAGGCATTTGAAGATGCCAGAAAAGGCTATGAAACAGATAGAGCCGCAGCCCAAGCCGCAGCCGCCTTATCACAAGGTGCTTACGGCCAATTAGTTTCTGGCGATACCCAGAGGCTTGCTGGTGCTGATATGCTTTCCAGAATAGCATCACAGAAACAGGCAATGGAGCTTGAAAGACTAAGAAACTTACAGGCAACAGGTCAGATGCAAAGGGAGCTTTACCAGAGAGGTCTGGATGTTGGTTATGCAGACTTCCTCAGACAGCAAGCGTATCCGAAAGAGCAGTTGGCATTTTATAGCTCCATGTTGCAAGGTGTGCCAATAGCACCGGGGCAAATCCAAGCGTCTTATGGTGTTGGCCCAAGCACAACAGAGCAATTATTAGGAACTGGAATAGCAGGTGTTGGCTTGTATAAAGCCCTGACTTAATTAACAGGTAATAGTGATATGAGTATTGGAACCCCAAATCTAGTAGAGGCAGACGAGATTGTTAAAGGCTTGCCTGATGATGCCCTGAGAAAAGCCGCCCAGTTCGGACACCAAATGGTTCCTCCAGTTGTGGCTTTGCATGAGATAACCCGAAGAAAGGATATGCGTCAGAGGTATGAAAAGGCGAGAAACAAAATGCCTGATGCAACGATTAAAGACCAGATCCTTGGAGCAAACCCTCTTGATGGGGGAGTGATGTCTAATGTTCCACAAATGCCACAACAAATGGCTGCTAGACCGCCTATGCCTCAACCCCCTATGCAACCCCCTATGAACCCTCAAATGATGGCTCAGAGACCTCCTATGCCCCCTCAGATGCCTCCACAGATGCCTCCTCAAGGCATGATGCCCCAGATGGCAAGCACAGGTGCTGTAGTTAGAGCTAATCAAGGAATGCCTATTGATTACACGGGTGATATGGAAAGATTGTATCGTGAAATGACTGAAAACCGAGAAAGAGCAGGTCTTAGCAATGAGTACCTTGGTGGAGAAGCCATCAGTCAATTGGCTGGTGAAGAGGCGGCTTATTTAAACGCCAACGATATGGGGATAGGAACTGGAAACGCTATAATAGCAGATGCAGAAAAATTTACTGATCAAGATGCTTATAAAAGCTCATCAGATCTGGAAAGGCTAACAGGTTATAGCGAGGGAGATTCAAGACTTTTTGATCCTAACTGGAAAACACCTCGCGAGCAGTATTATGGCGATTACTTAAAACAAATCTCTACTTCCGCAACACCGAAGGAACAAATAGTAACTGAAATAGAGTTACTAGATGATGACGGTGGAGCTTCCACTGATGCACCTTCTAATAATTCTAACTTAGTTCCTGTAGAAGATATTACAGAAGAGATCAGGAGCAAGCTACAAACTCCAATGAAAGCAGAAAAGCTTGATTTGTCAGAATTGTATCCATCAAAAGATGAAATCCTTTCAGATTTTCTTATGAACTATGGGGCAAAGTTGGCTGGAGGTGACCATGCTGGAGGACTTGAAAGCGGAATAGCTGCTGTGTCTGGCAGAAAGAAAGAGAGAAGAACTTTGCAACAGGCAGAAAAAATTGCAAATCTCAAATCTCAACAAGAAATGAAAAAACAAACATCCGACAACCTGTATAGATCAGGGGACTTAGCTGTAAGACAAATAATGGCTACCACGGATACTCTAGAAGAAAAAGGAAGGTCATTAAGGGCGTTGCTGGATGGAATGCAAAGAAACCTGATCCGACCAACTTTTAAATTAGAGATAGGAGGAGACGCAGCATTGAAAGAGTATCAGCAAAGGGCTATAGATATAGAAAATTGGCTATATGCCCATGCTAAACAGCTTAATAGATCATCAGGCGGTATAGCGAGCATTAGATAATGCCTACATCAATTGTCAGAACGGCTGATGGCTCTTCTTATAAAGTTACGCATATAGAGGGAGCTACCAAAGAACAAATTGAGCAAGCTATGAGAGAAAAACTAGGGTGGGAAGAACCCCCTGTAGAACCCCCTGTAGAACTCCCAGAAGATCCTGCTTTAGATGTAAACTTGTTTGAAGGATCTGGGGCTGGTTATACTGATCTTGGTTACGCTGGGGACGCAATATCGTCAGATAAACCTTTTTCTGGGTCGCAATTTAACTCTGCTACTGGACTGTATGAAGGATTTTCTCCTGCTGGTGAAGTAAGCCCTATCCCAATAGACGCTGTAACAAAAGGTGAGACGTTACCTTTTGATAACCTGTTCTCGCTTGGGGAAAATTTGCAAAGATCACTAGACACTATAAAACCTACCGAAGAAACCCCTCGCATACCCTCAAGCATGACACAGGCAGAAGTGGAAGAATATCTGTCTAGTGCTAAATCAGAGCAAGACCTCCAAAATCGATTTAAAACCCTTGAAAACATGCTTCAGCTTGAAGATCAAGAAGAAGCCATGCCTCTCTCTAGTTATATTGAAGAAGGTATTAAGGATGTAACCAAAGCTTATGGAGAAGGAGGTATAAGGGGTCTTGGTTATACATCAGATGCTTTTGAGGTGGACGATAATCCAGTTTCTGATTGGTTAGAGTCTGGTGCGGAATCGTCTTTGCTTGAAAGGTCTGCTGGGTCTCAGCTAGACGCAATCAGGATGCAGCAAATAATGGAGGCTGCTGACAGGGAATATGCGGCTTCACCTGATATTGACCCAGACGAAGAAGGAAAGCAAACGTCTTGGGGTGCTAAAGCTAAGATTGCCAAGGAATATATCAGGGCTGGATCTTATTCCCCTCTTGAGCTTGCTTCTGAATCTCTGGGTATTTCTACTCCTATAATGCTAGCAAGCATGATCAATCCTATGGCTGGGATTGCGGTAGCAGGAACAATGGGGGCTGGGCTTGCAAGGCGCAATATTTATGATGCGGTATATAGTTCTTTAATAGAAGCTAGAGTTAACGAAGCGGATGCTAGAAGGGTGGCTAAAGATTCAGCGTCATATTTTAATTATGATGATAGTAAGTCATTTGGGGAAAATATAGATGGCATCCTTCGGGGCGACCAGTTTGGACAAAATTTAGATCAAATTGTATTCAGTAGTTTAGCTATGGTTGGTGCAACCACGCTCCCCTTTGGTGTTGAGGCTGTTATAAGGTCTAGTATTGCTAGAAAACTATCACAAAGTGTCGCGTCCAAGGTACATATACCAAGCATAAAAGCCCAAGCTGCCAAAGCCCCAGCGCAGCAGACACTTAATGAAATAGCCAGAGAAGTATCCAGATCTGGCGGCATAAACGCAGCAAAAGAGATCGGTAAAGGGATAATAAGAGAGGCTCCAGCAGAATTTGTTCAAGGAGGGCAGGAAGCTTACGCAATAGACTTGGCTTTACAAAGACTAGGAACAATTGGTTTTAGCTTTGTAGACGGGATTCCATATTACCAAGGAAAGCCGTTTGGTCAGTATCCCAAGGAAATCCAAGATAGTCTTAGAAAAGAAATAATTAAACTTGCTAAAACAGACCCTTGGGGAAGAGTCTGGGGTCAGGCAGCAATGGAAGGTGTGCTAGGCGCAGGGATGGGTGCTACTTTTGGCGTTCCAGCGGCAAGAGCGCAGTTAAAACAATCAGCGGAAATTGCTAAAGCCCTTGATGAGTTAGAAACAGGCGGTACAGATATAGATCCTCTCAGGGATGTAGACGTTACAGAGGAGCAAGAAGCCAAGTTAAGGCAGCAAGAAGAAGCAAGAAGGCAGAGAGCAGCCATCCCAAGAAAAGAAGAAGATGTCACTTCCAGACTAGATGGTGACGATGCCATTGATATGCTTTCTGATGACGAGGCTGACCCATTAAAGCTAGAGCTTACCGACCCAAGCAAAGAAAGAGAAGTCCTTTCTCAGGATGTTGGAGAGCTAATTGAAAGTCTTCCTAAGTCAGATACCGAAGGAAGTTTGCCAGACGGATCTCCCAAAATACAAGTTGTCAATCAAGCTGTAGAAGATGTCATTAAGGTGGTTAAACAAGGACACACCCTTGAGTACGGCCCAAAACAGGAAGCCCAAAGAAAAGCAATAGAAGAGGTAATGGGGGAAGAAGCCGCTAGTCTTTACGAGAAAACCGTTAAAGAAAGGATGTCCTATGTAAATTCCTTGAGAAGAAAAAGCTCTTCTGAGATGCTGAAAAACTGGGCTAAAAGGGCTGCCAAAACAATTTCCAGAGGTCTTAAAACCCACTTCCCTCAGAACGAAACATTTTCTATCGAGCAGCGCGGGCAAGAAATTGTTGTTGTTGACAAGTCAGGAAAAGTATATGGCAAATTTAGCACAGCCAACAGAGATCCTAATGAAGCGTTTGAACTAGGAATTGGATTAGCTGGAGAACTCAATGTGGAGTCTAAGAGAAGGGCTGATGAATGGAAACGCACAGGCCAGCCTTATGATCCAGTAGACACTATTCGTGCTTTAGGTCTTCCAAAGAAACCTAAGAAAAAGAATTACAAGAATCCGAAATACACAGAGCGGCAGTACAGGGTTGCGTCTGTTATGTCTAAAGTCACAGGTGACATGCCAGCAAGAATAGAGCTTGAAGGCAGATCTTCTCCCATGTCAGACAAGGCGTTTGAGGATCTAACCAAAAGAATCAATGACGAGGCGGCTCAAAGATTGCAAGAACAGGCGCAAGAGCCAGAGACACCTCCATTAAGACTTGAAGAAGATAAGTTTAGAAAAAAAATCAGATCCAAAATAAAGAAGGTTCTTTCTGGCCGTGGCTTGGACAATATAGGAGTTGTGCTTGCTGACGAGCTATTTGATGTTAAGTTTGACGAAGACGGCAACCCTATTGTTGATCTGAGCGAAGAGGCTCGTAGAAGGGTTACTAAAGAAGGTGCAAAAGATCCTATTGGCGCATACAAGAAAGGCCCGAAAAATGCAGAAGTTATTGCTCTTGCGTTAAAAGCCATATCAGAAAGCCTTGGTAAAAACCCAACCAAAAAACAAATTATTGAAGAAATTTTAAATATTTTAAATCACGAGACTGTTCATGCTCTCAGAATAAACGATCTGTTTACTGAGAATGAATGGAAGCTTCTCTCAAAGCTTGCCGCAAACAGAAAAGACACTCCTTATAGGATGACGTATCTGGAGCGTTCCAGAAAAATGAATCCAGAACTGGCAGCACAAGGAGAAGAAGACCTGCTGAATGAAGAAGCTATAGCTGAAATGATCAAGGACGGCTTGAGAACAGATGAAAACGGCAACCCTGTTTTAAGAACAAATTGGGGAGGAAAGCCAAGAAGTCTATTTAACAGGGTTTATGAGTTCTTCAAGAGGTTGCTTGGTCTTAGAAAAGATATAGGGTTTGAAACTTTTGATGCAATCCTTACTGGTATAGAGGAAGGCGCAATCGGATCAAGAGAAAGAGGGGTTATCAGAACAAGAAGGGCGGCATTAAGAGTAGAAGACAAAAAGGAAGCAAAAAGAAGAAGTAATAAAACAAACGACACTTCATTAAATGAGGAAATGAAGGAAGTTACGTTTACTACAAAAGACGGAAGAGAAATACCAGCACAAGATATTATTGATAAAGCTAATAGAGATGTAGAGTCTCAAGGTGGTCTTACGCATAGCGTAAATGATATAGCAAAAGCAATCGGTCAAAACTGGGGTGAAGAAGCTCAAAAGTTATATGAAGCGGTAGCTAAAAATAAATCAGATAACCTAATAAACGCCAGGCTGGAAAGTCCAGAGACTATTCCTGACGAGTCAGAGGCAGGAGAAGCTCCTAAAACAGTTCTTGATGAGATTGAAGATGCTCTTGAAAGAAAAGAAGATTTTCCAGAGGATTATTTAGAGGCAGATCCTATTCCAGATGAACCTGCTTTTGCCAGAAGACCTATAGAAACCATCGAAAACCAGATCAAGGCATCGGAAGCTAAGCTGTATCGCCTTAACTCTGAAATGAGAAATGACGGGCCAAATTACACCGCTAAAAAAGCAACTCAAAAATCCAGAGAAATACAAAAAGAAGAAGAGCTTCTTGCAGACCTTAATGCAGAGCTTGAGCTTAATCAATTACGCTCAGAATCTGTTTTCCCTGATGATGTCGGAGAGATTTCATACGCTCGTGGCCCACAAAAACCCAAGAAAACCAGAAAAGCCTATAAGTTGTTTAAGGTTGGCAGGGCAAAGGCTGGGCCAAATAAAGGCCAGCCAGCTTTATTTCCTTTGTATATCGCTCAGAAAAGTATGCCAAACGGACTGCCAATTGGTGAGTGGATGAGAGCGGAGATGGGCGAGTCTGCTAGAGATGATGAAGGGAATATTGTTAGAGATTCAAAAGGAAGGATAAAAGTTAAATCTCTAATCGGAAGACTAGCTTTTAGACCGGGCTGGCATGCCGCTATTTTGCCATTTGCAAGACATATAGGTAATAAGATTACAAATGGAATTTTTGATAACACATTAAAGTCACCAACTAGCAGAAAGCCAAACGAAGTATGGGCTGAGGTTGAGTTTGGTGTCGATAAAGATTACTCAGCAGAACTGGAAAGGCAGGGAGGAGAGATAAGGGATCGCGTTCCAATGCTAGGTAGTTACGAGTTCAACACCAATAATGCCGCTGAGGGTATGTGGCTGATTGGCGGTGACATGAAGATCAACAAAATTCTTAGTGATGAAGAAGTTGAAGCGATAAATAAAGAGGCTGGTTCTTATGACCTGCCAAGGTTAAGACCAAAAACTAAGTATGTTCAGCGAATTCAAGACATGGAGGCAGAACGTAGTTATGAAAAAAGCCTTGATGATCCAGCTTCGTTTGCCAGAAGGCTTACAGGAATGCCTGAGTCATATACGGTTGATGGCCAGTCTGTTGAGTTTGGCTTCTTTGAGCCAGCCTTAAACGTAGCAGAAGAATATGCGGCAGAATCTGGAATTGATTATAGCGGAATGGAGAACTTTGCTCCTCTTGACCCAGAAAGGGCATCAAAGATTGCCGTAGAGTTTGAGCTTATGCGTCATGCTCCAGACGATCCTTTGGTCAAAGCTGCTTATAACGCTCTTGTAGATGAAACTAAGGCCCAGTTTAGAAAGATGCTAGATACAGGGCTGACGGTAAGGTTTATAAAAGGAGAAGATCCTTACGGAAATCCAAGAAATGCAATATTAGATGTTATTAATAATAATAATATGTTTGTGTTTTCAACTAGAGATGGTTTTGGATCAGACGATGCAGTAGCAGAAAGCCTTAAAGACAACCCTCTTCTTCAAGAAACAGAGTTTGTTACGGCAGATGGTGAACCAATGCTGGCAAATGATGTATTTCGGGCAGTACATGACTATTTTGGGCATATTAAAGATGGTGTCGGCTTTAGAGCTAGAGGAGAAGAAAATGCGTGGCAGTCTCATGCAGCCATGTATTCACCACTTGCCAGACAAGCGTTAACTACAGAAACCAGAGGTCAGAATTCTTGGGTGAATTATGGGCCTCACGGAGAATTTAACAGAACAGCGAGTCCAGCAGAGACTATTTATGCTGATCAGAAAATAGGCTTGCTGCCTTTATGGGTGTCGTTAGAAGGGAGATTAAGTGATGAAAGATACAAATCAGATGCTGTCGGAGAAAGATATACAGATGGGCTTCAGGGAGCAATTGGATCAGACGGACTTCTTGAGCTTTCCCACTACAGCAACAACAAAGTCTACAGGAACCAGCCCAAGCTTGCAGGAACTGGGGCAGACAAGTGGACAAACAACAGGCCAGAAAAAGCAACGTGGTTTGGTATCGTCAAGGCTGATGAGGACGGGTTTAGGATCGAGAAAGACAAGGCTGTAAGCAGTACGCATGAAAATATTTTTAAGGTAGATCCAAAGTTACTGTATCGCTGGTATGACCCTAATCTTGACACAACAAAGATGGAGAATGATCCAGAGGGGTTAATAGTACGTTGGCCAGCAGGTAACCTTAACTTTGAAAAGACGTTTGAAAATCTTAATAACGCAGGATATATCGGGTTTTGGGCGAACCAAAAAAGCGGCTATGGAAAATATGCGGTAATTAACACACCACTTCTTTCGCAAGACTACACAGACAAAGTTAATTACGACACGCTCAGGGAGCTTGCAGAGCTTGATGACGATATAGCTTTTTCAAGACCAATAAAACTGACAGGATTTCCTGACGAGTTTAGAGGAGACAGAAGAAGATCGTTCTTATCGGCATCAGAGGAACTCGATATACTTACCCAAGATCAGGAGGTGCAATACGATGACGAAGGCAATGTCATTGTATACAAGCAGGACGATCCATCCACTTATCCTCCTAGATATCTTGAAGGAGAGCCAAAACTAAAGAAAAAAGGAAAACAAGAGCGACTCAAGTCATTAGCAAAACAAAAAGATTTTCTTGAGCTTCCTTATGATGAAGGACTCAAGCGTTATATGGAGCTTGTAAAAAGAGCAAGAAAGCAGGGCTTCAATGTCGATATTATTTTTTATCATGGAACCATGTCTACACAGCCTATAAGAAAGTTTGACCCTCGAAAAGGAGATACAAGAGAAGAAGAGGGGATGAAGACAGGAAGGGAAAAGCAGATTGGCTTAGGAAGACAGGTAGCGGCACATTTTACTTATGATTTGGGTTGGGCTGAAGATTGGTCTATAAGAGAGCTTGCGAGACACAGGGACAAAGGAAGGCCGCAAGTATATCCAGTGTATCTAAGACTGGAAAACATGTTTGATTCAAGAAACCCAGAAGGCTTACTTACCAAGCTTAATATCGATCAAGCTATGGAAGATGCTTACAATGAAATATATGAAAAAAATAGTTTTAGTAAAGAATCGCTTATTAGCAAGATGGGAACTTCATTCAGAAGAATCAAGGAGTTAGAAAATACAAAAGCGTTCCGAAATTTTGTAGAAAAAATGGCTGCTAACTCCAAGGTTGCACAAAGTCTAAGAAAAAACCCTTATGTCTTGCCCCCAGAAATGAGCGTAATGGACGCTTTGACAGATAATGCTGGAAAACTACTTCCTTTTGACCCTTTTGCAGAAGACAAAGACACAAATGCAGTTAAGGTTTGGTATAGGGCGTATGCAATGGAACCCTTTAACACGCCAGTTGGAGTTAATTTTGTAGGCGGTTTTATGAATCCAAGAGTTGAGATTAAAAAGAACACACTGCCAAAAATTCCAACAAATCCTCTTAATAGAACAGCGATTTCTCATGGAACTACTTTTAAGTCTATGGAGACTATATCTTTTGCGATACATGATGCTGGTTTTGGTGGATATGTAGATTTTGAAAATCCCGATGGCCGTCCAAATGGTGTTGGAATTTACAATGGAAAGGATATTAAAGGCATCTTTGCTGACTTCAAGCCAGAAGCTGTGCCAGAAGGCATGGATTATGAAGATGACATCATGTTCTCCAGAGGCTTTAATGACAGGGTTCAGACTTCCATTCCATTCAGAAGGCGTACAATAAAAGGTGTTGTACAGCCTATAGAGTTCACGATAGGGGATGCAGAAGACTTTATTATAGGATTAGACAGAGCCAGACAAGATCCAAAAGGGGTGCTTATAGGCAAACTTGCCAAGGCAACAAGAAATTACAACTTCCTTTCCGAGGAAATAAAAGCACTTGATGATGAAGCGGTGCTTGATGCATTTAAACAACACATGATTGATAACCTGATTTATCTCTATAACGAGATGAGTCCAGAGGTCAGGGAGATTGCCAAGCGTTGGTATGACGGAGCAAGAAAGCTTAGTGATACATGGGCGCAAAGGTATGAAATAGAACCCCGTCAGGTTGCCGCTGTTATTGCTAACCTGTCACCACAAAAAGATTGGTTTATGAATATGTCTCTGGCAGAACGCTTGCTAGACATCATGTCATACCGTCAGGATTATGAAGCAGACAAGGCAATGAACGATGCCTTTAAAAGAATTGTCCTGTATACCGAAAAAGGCAAAAGAATTCTTGCAAAAGACTTAACGAAAGAAGCAAAAACTTCAAAATCAATCTGGAGCAAAATAAAAGACAAGAAGCTGTCAGAAGTGAAAGATGCTGTTCCTATACGCCAGATTAATTTGGCAGAAGCAATCTGGGTCAGGATGTACGATGAGGCGCATAACCCCAGAGCGTACAGAAAGATGTCTCCAGATGGAAATATTCTGGACTTCCAGAGAAAGCAAAACGGAGAAAAGGCAGATGTAGCTTGGGGTTCTTTTACTGAAATAGCAAAAGGTGTTATAGCGGCCAAGACCCCTGATCTTGAAAAGATATCCATAAGCCTTGGAAAAATGCACAAGGTGAGGAACTTTTACAACAATATAATCGCTCCTGATTCAGAGCTTGGCGAAGTTACTATCGATACCCATGCTGTTGCGGCGGCATTATTAAAGCCGTTGTCAGCAAAAAGCTATGAAGTGGCACATAATTTTGGATCAACTCCTAAAAAAGAAGTTTTGGGGATGCCTGAAAATGTTAAAAGAGAGGGTGCTGGAGGCAGTGGTGTAGCAGGAAGTCTTGGAACCTATCCTGTTATTGCAGACGCTTACAGGGATGCGGCTTCTCAGCTTGGAATATTGCCCAGACAGCTTCAGTCAATCACATGGGAGCAGGTAAGGACGTTATTCCCAGCATCATTTAAAGACGAGGAAGGCAATAATTTAGCGAAGATTAATAAATTATGGGATAATTATGCGTCTGGAGACATTAGTCTTTCTGACTTGAGAGAGGAAATTTATGGCTATACCAAAACTAGGAGAAATAAGCCAACTTGGGCTACAAGATCCGATGCTGGAAGCGATGTTAGCAGAGGGGCTGAAACCTACGATAGACAGCTATCTAGCCGAGAATTACCCAGACAGGGACGTAGAAGACTTGAAGAGCGATCCAGAGGTGATGTCGATGATACCCCCCCAGCTTACTCAAGAAGACCAAGAGACTTAGCTACCCCAGAGCAGTTAGAAGAAAATGCGGCAGAAGTTCTTGCTGTTGCTGAAAAATCCCAAGGTAAATATGTGCCTAGGGTTAATGTTAATGCCTCACTAGAAGCCAAGTATATAGCCAACAATCCTGATGTTGTTGTTGCTCTTGACGAGTCAGACCTAGCGTACTACAGCAGGAGAGATCAGGATCAGCCTGTAGAAATTGCAAAAGCCGTTGATCAGGCAACTGGAGAAAAGCAAAAAAGAGAAAGCCCAGCACAAACATTCTTTAGGCTTCTTGATCTAAATGCTGGAGAAAGATTCAGATACAGAATAGATCAGTTTAGAGAAGCCATGATCGGACAGCACGAGCGTCTTGCAAGATATCATTTGTTAAGTGAAAAGCTTTATAAGCATTTAGCAGATGTTTCCTCTATCGATGCCGCAATGCTTGCAGAAAGAGCGATGAATTTCGTAGGCCAGACGCTGACTAGCGGAGTCATAACGTACAACCTAAACAACAACGGCACAACCAAGGTAGTTCCTTTCACATTAGATGGAAAAGAAATAGGCGGTCTTTTAGATGTTCATGGAAAGCTGTTTAGAAATCCAAAAACGAATCCTTATGGAGATTTGACACGAGAAGCTCAAACCTATGCGATATTAAAACGAATAGAAAGACTGAAGTCAGAAGGAAAGCCAGTTCCAAAAATCGATGTAACGCTTGCTGAGTTTGAAAAAGGAATAGAGAAGTACGTTGATCCTACAACAGGAGAAAATATTCTTCGCAGGTGGCACAAAGAGTGGTCAGCTTTTAACGAATTTACCATAAAGTTTATGGAAGATACTGGAATTCTTGATGAAGAGACATCCAAGTTGTGGCGTGACTACTCTGATTATATTCCTTTCTACAGGGAAGCAGAGATAGATGGAGATGCAATACCTAGCAATTATAAAACGCTAGACCAGAAAGTATTTGGCGGTATGGCAAAGATACCCAAGCTTGTACAGCTAAAAGGTTCTGACAAGAGAGTGGACATTCCTTTGTTAGAAGCAACCTACAATAACTTGGCGGCAGCTATTCAAATGGGTATGAAGAATGTAGCCGCACAAAGAATCGCCAGAGATATGCTAGAACTGGGCATTGCAAGGAAAGCTCCTCCAAGTGTTACCGAGAAGGAAGCATACATTGCCGAGTTCAAGGTAAAAGGAAAGCGTGTAAGGTATGAAATACTAGATCCTCTTATTTATCAATCTATGCTTGGAAGCAATATAAGCCTTCCAACATGGTTTAGAAATATATTCGGAGTCCCCGCAAACCTGCTCAGGGAGATGATTACCAAGGCCGCGACATTCATGGTTAATAACATATGGAGAGACAGCGGATCAGCGTTTGTTACCTCCTCTTCGGAAAGATTTGTGCCTGTCTTGGGAGCTATTGTTAATCTGGCTAAATCAACCAAAGATCTTGAAAGGCTTGGAGTAGTTGGCGGCTTCCAGATGGATTTAACAAGAGGAGATGATCTGGATCAGCAAGTGCGAAAGCTGATGAGAAGACAGGGTTTGTACGCAGAAGGTGAAGGCCCAACTGTCTGGGAACAGTTTATGAACATCTGGGACAAGCTAGAGGTAGCTACCAACAGGTCAGAATCCGTTGTTAGAAGACAGGTTTATGATAGTGTCATGTCAAGAATAGGAAATGAGGCAGAAGCGCAGAAAGAAGCCATTGAGGTTCTTAACTTTGCCAGACATGGGAATAACCCTATTCTAAGAATGTGGGCAACAGCTAATCCGTTTTTTAATGCAAGGATACAGGGTCTTGATAGAACTTATAAAGCCCACAGGGGAACAACCAGACCAGCAGACAGGCGATCCCAGAAGGCGGCTGTAGCCTCTACATTTATAAATTCTTCAATTTTACTCGCAACTACAATCCTGTATTACATGATGGTCAGGGATGAGGAGTGGTATGAAGAACTGAGAGAAGACCAGAAATACCTTCGCTACTATTTCCCGAATGAAGGTGGCCGCCCATTCACATTGCCGATCATGTTTGAGATTGGATTGCTTTATAAGTCAATACCAGAAGCTATTATGAGACGGCTAGATGACAAAACTACAAGTAAAGAAGCTCTTACACATATGGGCAGACAGGTTAAAGAAACATTCAAGGTTGATCCTTTCGGGATGCAGACGTTCAAACCGCTAATTGAAGTTGCACGAAACAAAGACAGCTTTACTGGCTTGGAAATCGAGCCATATTACATGCAGAAATCAAAAAGCCCTCTGTTCAGAAAGAAGCCTAGCACCAACCTGTTGGCAGTAGAAACAGCAGAAGCGTTAGATGAAATTGGAGTTAAAATATCGCCTCTTCAAGTAGAGCATCTAATGACAGGGTACGGAGGAACGATTGGAACATGGGGAATTTCAGCGGTTGATAGGGTTTTAAGATCCGAGCTTGTTGCTGGTGACAAGACACTAGTAAAACCTGCTGAAGATTTCAGGGACGGGATAATTACTAAAACTTTCTTTGGAAAAAGAGAAGGCTCTGGTTATGTGAACAAGTTTTATGAGATGTCAAAGTATACTGATCAGATAGTCGGCAATATTGACGAGGCTCTTAAAGAAGGTGACGCAGAAGAATATGAGAAAAGAATTGCTGGAAGAAGAGGTATATACCTTGCAGGTAAGACTCCACCAGTGGAAGGCATGGCTAATGTAAAAACGGTTAAAAAGTATTTGCAGGACATAAGAAATATGGAAAAAGTAATTTACAGCAGTGATATTTCTGCACAGGAAAAGCAAAGAAAGCTTGATATAATCAGAAAACATAGAAATGACTATCTTGCTGATACACTTCCTCGTATACAGAAAGAGTATGGTTTTGATCTTGTGCCGCTTATAGATCCTACATACGTTACTGACCCAGAAAGAATAGCAGAAGACCGCAAATGAACCCATATATATATAAATGTAAATTAGTCAAAATAATAGATGGCGACACGATTGATGCGGATATCCAGCTAGGATTTAATGTTACTCTCAGCAAGACAAGGATAAGGCTGTACAACATCGATACGCCAGAGTCTCGCACCAGAAACTTGGCAGAGAAAGCATTAGGTCTAAAGGCAAAAGAGCGATTGACCGAATTGCTTGGAGAAAAGTTTTATATAACATCTCTTGGTGAGGGCAAATCAAAAGGTAAGTATGGAAGGGTTCTTGCTACCCCATACACCCTAGACACTAATGAAGATGTCTGTGAGCTTCTCGTTAAGGAAGGTCATGCGGTGTATTATGATGGGGGCAAGAAGACTAAAGTCTGGGCTTAGATCACATCAACAAACATTTATGCGTCCTTTTGTGACTTCGCTAACTCATCAAGATATTTCTGTCGCTGGCCTGAGAGTGCCGCCTTCTTCGCATTAATCGTGAAGTTGGCTCCAATATTTTGATCTTTCTTGGTTGCATAGACTGGGTTGTCCTTACTGCCTTTCCTAAAAGATATGTTGTAGGTAGCGTTACGTTCTGAGCCTTCTACGCTGTCAATCTTTCCCCCAGCTTTTAAAAACTCCTTGGTAGCGGCTTCAATTTCCTTGCGCTCAACCTCTTTTGCGGCTGGCTGGGTCTTGATAGATGTCTGCGTACTGTAACGAGGATAACTGTTATAACTATTCACTTTCATTCTCCATCTCCTTTAAGCGTTCAACTAATTTAATTAAGATCTCTTTTAGCTCTTCGTACTCGTGATCTTCCATCTGAAACACTAATATCTTCATTCTAAGTCAAACTTCCTGTACTGTTTTTTAGGTACTTGATCCCATTTCACATCAGACCACCATTTCTCTCCTCGAACAAAATCATCCTGCGGATAGAATGGTCTATCAAATATACAAGTGTCGCAATCTTCATAAACCAGAGTAACTGAACCATCGCAATTTTCGGTAAATTCTATGCTAAGGCTATGCTCTTCAAGCCCTGATGACAGGGCTGAAATTGAAACTTCACCTACTTCTGAACGAGTTGGACTCCCATGCAATAACAATCCGATTCCTACATTGTATAGGTAATTCCTAATCGTCATTCGTTTAACCCAGCCTCCTCAAGTATTGATTTTCTATAATCAAGAAGTGCCTTACCTCTTAGCATGGAGTTTTGTTTTTTATCTTTTGATCTTTTAGCCCAGATACTAGCGTCTTTCTTTTTATTGCTAGGCTCAACTTCGATTAAGGGCTTATCTCCAAATAGGTCAGGAACTAGCTGTTTAAACCAGACATTTATATCTCGCATCCTTCTGATGCCGCCTTGTTGTATGTCTATACAGCTAAATCCCATAAGCTTCCAGAAGCTGTTAGCCGCAATGTCTGAGCCGCATCTTAAAGAAATTCCTGCTGAGTAGCTTAATATGCCCACATCTTCTAAAGCATCCACCAGTCCTGCACCATACCAGTTGCCTCGTAAGTCGTATTCAATACAGGCTTGATGAATTTTTATGTTTGTTTGGGTTGTTACGCTACCATGATAAAGGTAGCCAGCATGTTGGTTGTTGACTAACGCAAGAAGGAGTCTGTTATTATCAGCTTCCCTCTCAAATACAGTTTTTGGATAAAAAGCTAGATCCTCGGCATTCTTTTTTTGTAAATAATCTATGAATACCAGATCATTTTTGTCAGCATACCTTATATCTAGCTTCATTCTCCTCTCCATGAAATACAAAAATATTTATATTTATACAAAAATTTTTATGTCTTATGGGAATTTATTTCTTGCACATGCCCTGTCAGGAGCAGACCCCCCTCCAGGTCTGCCGGGCTTACTTCTGGCTTGTTTGTTGGGTTTCGATCTTCTGAGGTTTGTTTTCTTGTGCGAAAAAACCCCTCATGTTCAGGATATTTGCCCATAAAAGCCCTTGCATAAAAAGCCCGATAATTGTTTCCTATCTTGAATGTGGTCACACCATCTCCACCGACATCCATTTCCCATCGTATGCGCTCAAAAATAGCATTGATCGAGTAATGTTTATAGCCTTTTTCTATTACCTCAAAGGTGAACCTGACAAGAAGATCCCAGACCTCTGGGTGTTTGTTGTGATACTCAAGCACTTGTTGGCGCATCTCTTCTTTTCTACTGTCGTGCATTAAATTCTTCCTCGATACGCTTGAGATATTCTTTTCTTCTTCGCCACAGATAAAACCTTTCCTTGATTTCTTGCCATAGCTTTTTCATTCTTTGCCCTCAATAAAAACAGTAAGTTCCTTTGGAAATACCCTTTGTGGCCCACACCGCTCGTTCTCCCAGACATCAAGAATCTTGCCATCAAAGGTATCCACTTGCCACTGAACCGTGCCACGGTGATCCTTCAGCTTGACCGTCCAGCCAAACTCACTTTGTTTTTCAACAGTGTAATCACCCTTTCTGAAAGCTGTATTTCTTTCTTTCATCTCTCCCTCCTACTATGTCGTTTCTACTATGTCGTTTTCTCTTTCTGATGGGGGAACATGGAAGTCCATGTCTGCCGCCACCCTGATAAGCGTTTCGATTAGCTCACTATAAGTGTCTTTCTTCGTGTCACCACTGCGCTTGAGAGGTCTTCTCCTCATGCCAAACATCGTGTCAGTGGTTTCCGATCCGTAACAGATGCATAACAGTTCTTCGTGCATCTCACCGTCAGTTAACCCAGTATGCTTGGCAAATGCCCGACACCATTTCCTGTAGTAGTTCTCTTGCTGGCGAGACCTGCTTTTCTTCAAAGAGCGAATCTCTACCTCAATCCCATCAGGACTTTCGGTGATAAGCTGTTTTGCCGTCTCGTAGTGCTTTGCGTAATGTTTTTTTAGAAACAGCATGACATGAGCTACGCTGTGCTGATGCCACGCTGGTATTTTTATCTCAATCAATCTTGTGTCCCTCTATTTTAATGACTCCCTGCTCGACCCTTCTGAGCAGGGTTTGCATCACACAAAAAAGAAATTGCTCACTTCTATCCACTCGCTTTGGAAACTCTCCCTTCAGATCACTCAAGGAAGCATGATTGTTGTCAAAAGCATCGTGACATTTATGGCACAGGTCAGCGATACAGAGGTCATGGGGTTTTAATCCACGACCCTTTCCAAGCTGATAGCTTCGTAAGCCTGTGTAATGCGCTCCCACCACTGTTCCGTCATTTCGTCCACAATTTACACAGGACTGACCTCGTGCGGCTTCACGCATCTTCTTTGAATCAACCCTAGCCAAAAGGATTTTCCTCATCTATAGGAAGTCTTTCCATCTTGGGATGATCCTGCCTCGCAGGTTTGTATCCAGAGTTTGGGTTTCTAGGCACAAAGTTTTCAGCATACTCGTCCTTCTCAACCACCTCGAAAGAAAAGTACATATAAGGCTTGCCGTCAGCCTTGGCTTGCCGATTCCAAGCCGCAAACTTTAAGGAAGCCTTATCACCTGCCTTCAATGCCATTGTCAGCGTCCTGACCTGATCAGTTGTCAATTCAATCTTGCCATTCCAATCTGGATGAATGTCCTTCTGCTTGTACTTATTAGGATACAAGCTTGCATTACATTTATGATATTCAGCCATTGTTGCTTTCCTCCTCTGGAAGTGATTTATAGATTTCAGTGAAACGAGCCTTGATCTCTTCAAGCTTGTCTGGAAACTTCTCGCAAGCGTCAACCACCTGCTTGTTGTCGTTGTAAAAAGCGAAAAGCTCAGTCCGTGACTTGCAGTGCATTTTCTGTGCGACCTCAACGAACAGATCAACAGTGTGCTTCACATCTTCTTCGCTCAACTCAAGATTACCGCTCTCGATCTCTTTCCCGATTGCCTCCAGTTCACTGGATTTTTCGGTCAAAGAAATAATTTCCTCGGCATTCGCTGCAACTGGGTTTGTTACATCTGACTTGTCAGGAGCAGTGGCTGTTGCGGCTGTAGCGGCTGTAGCGGCTTTCTTCGGCTGTGGTTTTGCAGGAACTTCTTCTGCCACTTGAGGCAGATCCTCACCAGCGTAGATATAGAATCCAAGGCCAAGCATAGCAATCCCTTTGGTCAGACATCGCATCCTTGTATCAGAAACCTGTCTTGAACTTGGGTTACTGATAGCGTTGTTGCGGTTGTCCATAACTGGTAACCACATTGTTCGCTTCACCTTAACTCCACTTTCCGCGACCAAAACATCGCAATGAACCATTACGCTTCCATCGGGGTACACCTCATTTTCATTGAAGTGGTAATCAAATGAAGGATAGACCTTCATAATCTCGTTGATTGCCCAAGTCCAACTCAGATAAGTCAGTTGACCTTTTTTCTCAACGTGCTTGCTGACATCAATCTTACTCAGCGTTTTCCAAACGGTGCGAGTTGCACCACCCTCAGTTTGGTTTGCTGTCATAATCCTCTCCTAAAATATCTAAAATTTGATTCACTTCCATACTAATAAAAGTTCTTATGGGCATGGAAATCCTTTGCTCTCCACTCACGTAAATGTTCACGCAGTTATCTTCCAAACTTAATTCAAGTTTTCCCGACTTTACTTGCGTGACCAAGCCAAGAAACCTCTGATAAAACTCTGGATCTTCTTCAACCATTTTGAGCCTCCAATTCAGATTGATATTGAACGCACCAGTTAGACCCTTCGCAGTAATCCCTGCATCGAGTCGGTTCGCTCTCCCTTTTTTCTACCACCAGACCTTTTCCCTTGGCTCCCTGTGCCTTTATATAGGCATCAGCTTCTTCCTCAGAATCCAACACTCGCATTGCACGTTTGTTGGCAGGTTTTTTTACTGCATATTTTGCGCTTCTAAGCCATCTCTCAGCGTCATTGCACTCAGGTAGGGGTTCCCCTACTAGATTGGCATATTCGGCCTCCTGATGCGCTGTGATGCGTGTTTTGACGTACTTGTTCATATCATCGACAGTCCATAGGGGAATATCGATCAACTGAATAGGCGAATCGGGATAATCCGACCCTCTGGTCTGTGCATCACGCTTTTTCCAGTCTCGCAAGATAGCTAGTATAGACAACTTGTCAACATCAACACCCTTACATCTGTTGTACAACCATCGGTAACCATGCATCTGATTGATCCATTCGGACTTACCAGACGAGTTATAGATGACCGTCCAGACGCTAGTGACCTTGTAGTCAATAAGCGCGACACGACCTTGCTCGTCAGTAAACTGGGCATCGATTGCCCCAGATATAGTCCAGCCTAGTTCGTCAGTGAATAGCCTTTCTTCAGTTACCACATCGTCACCAGCCGCATGAGTCTCAAGAAACTCGTGGACAGCAGTGCCTAGGGTACTCCAGATACCATCGATAAGATCTGTTTCAATCTCAGCCGAATGGTCTCTCGCCAGAATCACTGGTTGTGGCGGCTGGATTAGTTGTGTTATCGAGCGATTGCTCTGACCGCGTGAGTACAACTTCTGACTCGCTTGCAGGAATCGCTGGGCTAACGGATGGAGATTCAGTTTGTTGGTGATCGTCTTCAACTCTAAAAACCCTCACGGATTCTGTCGCAGGAACCCTGCGAATTGAAAATTTCTTCGGCAGATTCTTTTTCTGGAACCTCTGAACCTGTTGCACCAAAGCCGTGTACTGGTTGTGCTTCTTGATTTCCAGTAAAAAGCTGTCTCCAGTTTCCATTTCCGCAAGCGGTAATGCTGGGAGCTTGGCTCTCTCTGGCAGGGGAATCCCCTTTTCTATTGTGATACTCATTCGCAATTTCCTCCTCATATAAGGTTTGCAGTTCAAAAAATAATCTCGACATTTTGCTCACACTTCCTCCTGATTAAGTGTTAACATCAAAACATAATATAGATATTGTCAGCAGGTGTAAACTATGAAACCAGTCAATTTCGTAATATTTGGGGAACCAGCAAGTAAAGCGAACTCTCGTCAGATCGTGATGATTAAGAACCGCCCAGCGGTTATCAAGAGTAAAAAAGCCAGAGAGTATGTGAAAAAATTTGCGGCTCAATGCATGGAACTCCCAGAGGACGAGATATTCAAGAATGATGTCTATGTCAAGATCAAGATATTTTATGCGTCACGCAGACCTGATTTGGATGCCAGTGTTGTACTAGACTGTATGCAGGGTAGAATATATGTGAACGATAGACAGGTAAAAGAGATGCATCTTTTTCACGATATCGATAGAGAACATCCAAGATCGGAGATAGAAGTTGGCGAAATCATTGTATAAAAAAATAATAATTCGGAGTCTAAGGGACTTGGTTGTGGCGAATCCAAAATTAAGAAATGAAGCAACCTCGTATTTTTCATCATCGGAATTTAAAAAGCATTTACTTTCCAGCGGTCTGCCCATAGAGACAGATGAAACGGTTCGTGATATTCTTTCAATGTCGATGGTTCAACAGAAAGTGTTAGTGAGGGAACTTGTTGAGCTACTGAAATAAAAAACCCCCATTTCTGGGGGCAAGATTAGGAGTCTTTTTGTGAACGAAAAAGCCGATCACAGGTCGATAGTAACTGTCTTGGTTGGCTTCTTCAAGCACATTCTTATGCAACAAAAAAAATATTCCAAACAAATTTGGGTAATATTACATAAACTGGGAGAGGGTTATGGAAGTAGAAGAACTGGTGCTGTCTGTGCCAAGCAACTGTCGTGTCGAGTGTCCTTCATGTTCGCCTGACAGAAAGAAAAAGGGAGAGAAGACGCTCTCCATCACGATAGAAGGAAACACCAAGCTATTCAAATGTCATCATTGTGAGATCAGTGGAAAGGTTGAATCATCACCTTTCTATGAGAAATATATTGAGCCAGAAAAAACCAAGATCGAAAGCGTTGTTCCAATCCCCACACAGCTTAAAACCGATAACGATTTAATCAAAAGATTTTTCAGTTCCCGTGGGGTCTCTACTGTTGTTGACCTGTCAGGATTACCACAGATGACCACAGGAACCAAGTATTTCAACAACTTAGGGACATGTGACGCAGTTGGTTTTGTGTACCAAAATGGCGAAGCGATCAAGTGGCGAGCGGTAGATCACAAGGCATTCACTCAGGACGGTGCGGCTCGTAGTTTCTACAACATCGAGAATGTCCCGAAAGAGATAGATGACCTGATTATTGTCGAAGGCGAAGCTGATTGTGTTGCATTGCAGTCTATTGATCCTGAGTTGGTTGTTGTGTCTGTACCCAATGGTGCGCCCCAGACCGTGAGCAACAAGAAATTAAATCCAGAAGACGACAAAAAATTTAGCTACCTCTGGGACTCAAAAGAAATCTTTGAGGAAGCTAATCGAATCATTCTGCTTTTAGATGATGATCAGGCAGGTGATGCCTTGTCTGAGGAAATCAGCAGACGTATTGGCAGGTCGAAGTGTTGGAAAATCAAATACCCTGACGGATGCAAAGACGTTACCGACATTATCAGGGAGCATGGTGCTGAGGGAGTTAAGGAAAGGATTGCAGATGTGAAAGCGATCCCCTTGGATGGGGTCTATTCTGCCGAAGATTTCTATGAAGGGCTTTATGACCTATACGATCATGGTCATGGCGAGGGGTTATCCACAGGCTTGGATGCCTTGGATGAAATTTACACAGTACAAACTGGTGAGTTGTGTGTTGTTACTGGTCTGCCAAGCTCAGGCAAGTCCGAACTACTGGATTCTGTTATCTTACATCTGGCAAAGAACCACGGATTTAAAACCTGCATTGCCAGCTTTGAGAAGAATCCGTCCCAACATATCGGGGCTTTGTGTGAAAAGATAGTGGGCAAGCCTCTCTATGAAGGCTCACGAGCGAGGATGACTCGATCCGAACTCAGGGATGCCGCTAAATTCTGCAATGATCACTTTGTCTGGATTCAAGCTAGATCAGGTGACCTGATGAATATCTCTGAGCTTATCATGTCGGCACGAGATGCTATCCACCGAATGGGTTGCCGTGGATTGTTGATTGATCCCTATAACTATATTGCTCCAGAGGAAAGGGACACTGGTGAACATCTTCAGATCAGTAATCTTTTAACGAAAATTCAATCATTCGCAAAAAGTTACGATTTGCACATCTGGTTTGTCGCCCACCCCAGCAAAATGTCAGCAAGAGAAGACGGAACTTACGCTGTACCCAAGGGAATGAACATCTCTGGATCAATGGCTTGGTATGCGAAATCAGACATCGGGCTGACCGTGAGTCGCAGTGCCAACAATGGTCTAGTCGAGGTTCATAACTGGAAGACCAGAAACAAGCATGTCGGTAAGATGGGTGTTGCATATCTAGAATTCGATGTGCCAACAGGCAGATACTTTTCTGCATCAGATTCGCCAGATAGCGGAGCAGTTATGCATTCTGCTAGTCCTGACAAGTCAGGGAGTAGGAGTGCTGGCGGGTTTCACGATTGGATGAACGCATGGGAGGAAGACAAATGAATCCTACAGACTTAGGCACAGATGAAATTCATAAGCGTCATTCAGTCAGGATAGAATCAAATCAGAAAGTTCCACGAGCAATCGTCATGGATCAGATGATCATCGACAGGTATCTCATGGAAGGCTTGCTCACGATTGTTGAGCATCAGAGTGGTGAGTATATTCTGTCATGTGCGGCCAAGGCAGGGATGTTTGCTAAGGGGAGTAATTGGGAAGACGAGGGAGGCAGGGGGAAGATGGACAATGTGCCGCTCAGGATTTTTCCTTTCGGCAGGTTAATGTCCAAGATCAAAAAGCGGTATGGGTCTTACACTTCATTCATTGTTTGTCGGACGGTTTGTGATAACGTGGATATAAAGGATAATGAATATAAGATGGGGGAGTTAAAAAAGGGATTGAATTACATCGCAGATAGTCGGTTGGGAGGGGGTCGAAACCCCCTCAAAAAGTTTAAGAGTGGTTCTCAAGCACGATCTGGTTGAACTCTTCTACAACTAGCATTGGAGTGGCATCAAGGTCTATCTCGATGCCATTCCATTTTGCTTCAAGCTCAATGAAGCGTTGAGTGATAATCTGTTCATTACCCCACGCTTCCACAGCACTGCGCTCGACAGTCACCTCTGATCCAGACAAATCGATCTCATCAACTGGCACTTGTATTGCTATTGTGACAGTCTTCATTTGCAGTCTGGCTGTAGATTTTTGTAATCAGGCCAAGCACCTTTGCAGATCATTTCGATGGTTTTTTGTTCTTGCAATTTTTCCATCGTGTAGTCACTGCTACCGACCCAGCCAATTACGACCAGCATCAAAATCATACCAGCCCAACCCAAAAAAAGTTTTTCATTTGCAGTCATCAAATATCTCCTGATCCATTTTGGTTCTCATTGACACCAGCATCTGAGGAACTTCCTCAGCATCTCCAGACAGAACATCGTCTAAATCATTTGAGATGTCAATACAAAATAATGTCAGGTTCTCTAACTGCTGACGCAGTACAAGCACTTCGCTTGCATACGACTGAGCTAACTCACTTGCTATTTGTTGTGCATCCATAGGCTCTCCTCTTGTTGGTTGATTTGCGTATAGTTCTTGAAGCCACGAGGGTTTCCAAAAAAACTATACGAGATTATTTTTACTGGTGACAGGTCAGGAGCAGGAAGGTTAGATTTTTACCGACCCCGAATCGAGGGCGAGTTGTTCTTCACGATCCAGTCTTTCAAGCTCACTCTGAACCGCCCGACCAAGTTGAATCCAGTACCTGCGTCTGCCCCTGATGACATCCTCATCGATGCCGTAGTCCTCAGCAATCGCTATGATATGTGACAGGCGTATCTGCCTCTTATCCATCAGGCGAAACAGATGTCCGTATGTTCCCCACTTACCAAGCTTGTCGAAGTTGGCAAAAGTTTCCTTGATGATTGAAACCTCTTCATCCAAGATGCCCATGCTAATTCCCATCTTCAACGTACTTTCGGACTGTCTCACGAATTCTTACATCCATATCGACAAACGGCTCGTCCAGATTGACAGGTGTTTTCATCATCTCGTGATAGTTGAGATGCTTGAGCAAATCCTGCTCGATCCTGACAAACAGACCATTTAAGAAATCGGATTCTTGGTAATCAAGACTGTCACCGTGGCCGTAAACGACACAGCTATTAGTCTTCTCTCCCTCTTCCCTGTTCACCGAAATACCGATATAAGCACGGTCATATTCTCTATCCATGCTAATCATCCCTCAAGCTCCTGTAATTCGGTTAATTTGAAAAGCATCAAGATCTTTGTGCAAGACAAAATCCTTGTTGATGTTTGTTTCCCACTCGACTGAACCATCCTCACAATCCCAACCATCACATTCATAAACCACGCAGGTCATCTTGTAATTGTTGAAATCGATGCACAGATCAAACATTTTGTCTCCGATCTGACTACCAACCCAATACAATTCACTATCTTCTTTGTCATCTTGAACTTCGGCATTGAGAAAATGGTCAGATTGAATTGTCTCGATGAAAAAACTATTTAACTCTAGTTTTTCGGACTCGCTCAACTCTACTTCACTTCGTTTCATACTAGCTCTCCAGTTTATTTTTATGTTTACGATAGCCTCTACGTGAGGCTTTCTTCCGATCACGAAAAACGTGAGAAAGGTTAGACTTCCTCGCATGCTTCGCTACCAAGTTATTCACCTTACGCATTTGACTACCCTCTCTTTGTGACAAGTATACACCCTTCTTTATACTATGTCGATTTCTAGGCTCTGATTTCTTCCAGAGCCTCAGTGTCTAATCGTGCAGAATTTCTCATGCACCCCTGTTTTGAGAACGGATTCCCATGCTTGTCTGGATGTGGTTGCTCTGCAAGTTGCTTTGCCGCCCTTCTCCAGAGTTCAGCAGTCTTCCGAAGCCGCTTGATTTTTCTTCTGCGCTCCAAGCCGCGCTCCAATAGATCGATAAATGATTCCATTAGACGCAACCCCTGCTTGTTATGCCCAGATACTCCGCTAACCACTCCTTATTCTCAGCGGATATTTCCTCGTCCATAGAGGCGTTCATATCATCGAAAACCTTGTAAGAGTCTAATGCTTGCTTCAGATGCTTTTCAAAATCCAATTCAAAATCATTAGCTTTGTGAGCCATAAAATGGATATCATCTACAAACTTATCAAATACCTCTGACTTAAAGGTGACAATTAAATCATCACCTTCCTCAAAGACAGTTACATAATTGAAACCGCGCAATTTTATTCTTTCCATACTAATTCTCCTGAGTTAAAAAGAGAGGGGCGTTGCCGCCCCTAAAGATCATCACACACGATGAATTCAACACCAGACTGCTCAAGCTCTGCCTTGTTGCAGAAGTAGCTACCACGAGTATCGATCAACAAGACGATACCTGCCTCAGCACACCGCTCCATATCATCGACAGACATCTCAGCGTCAGTGAAGCAGAGATGGACATCGGCTGGCTCCTCACCATTCTCTTCAAGCCAATCGACCTGAGAAGACATGTAAGTACCTCCACCGCTCTTTACCCCTGCATCGATCAACTCGTAGGCATCACTGATCTCAATCGCCTCAACGACACGAGAATTGACACCCAAGTACAACGTACCCGAAGTCGGATTCAACTGATCTATGAGAGCCGCACCTTCCTGTCTGCATCGAACACGAGATGACTGACTGACAGACCAGCTTATATCCTCAGACCAGATGATACGCTCCAAAGAACCAAACTGAGTTGGAGCAATCACACCAGAGGTCACATAACGCCTCATGTTGATACGACTCCAGTTATCATCACCGCCTCGACCAGACTTGGCATTCAACTTCTCAGACAACTGCTCACGCCAATCGATCTCACTGGGACGCATAGATGCCTTACCAAGTGAACCTGCCTCACCACTATCAGAGCCGAACCCCTGATTTCGAGATTGCTCTTCAGCTTCCTCGATCAGATCCTCGATCTCTTGTTGGGCTTGCTCCTCGGCTTGCTCCTGCTCCTCTGGAGTACCTTCATACTCTGGCAAGAAGTGATCGTCTTGGCCATCGTGATCGGTAGGCTGTGGATAACTTTCTCCTTCTCCTGACTCGTCATCAGTAGTGTCATCGCCTCTGCCGCAAGTCGGGCAAACACTTTCAGACAACATACCTCTGCCGCAATCGGGACAAGGATTATC
>Ga0080013_1001586_pt1 | contig 29515 bp, 16 predicted proteins | sample ETNvirenome_6_85_FD_69236 | JGI IMG/M metagenome (GOLD analysis project Ga0080013, IMG submission 69236) | Marine viral communities from the Pacific Ocean - ETNP_6_85 (SPADES assembly) (version 2) | ecosystem: Environmental > Aquatic > Marine > Oceanic | place: Pacific Ocean | collected 2013-06-19 | reverse complement strand
ACGGATGTCAAGAACGCGACAGACAAGTTCGCGCTGACTGCTAAGGTAAATACCGATGTGGCTCTGACCGGCGGTGTTCCCATAATTGGATATGTGACACCTGTGGGAGCTCCGGTGCCTTCTGTGAGTTTACCCTGGAAAGGAACCGGAGAGGGTAAACTGTCTTAATGTGTGTTTCGGGCACGACATGTGTAGCGATACAACTTTGCTTCCGTGATATTTAGTCGGGAGGTGAAAAGTGCCCCAAGTAAGAAAGGTCTATGATTTCAAGTCGGTGGGTCAGCTTCAGGTGATCCATGATGACATTGTTGATAATGTCGTGGTCAAAAAGTCAATTGGTATCAGGACACCCATATCGTTTGCGTCTACGGGAAATGCCATGTTCAACATGTCCTATGATCTTGGGACACAGATCAGGGATAATTTGAAAAATTTGATTGCAACTAACCACGGGGAGCGGTTGATGTTGGGGGATTTTGGCGCGAATTTACGCCCGCTGGCCATGGAAATGACTGCGGAGGATATTGATGCAGAGGCTGTGAGAAGAATTTCTGCTGCAGTTGATAAGTACATGCCCTTTGTTAATTTGGAAACATTTGAGCCCAGAGTTGAGCGCGGTGATGATAACTGCATTCAAAGTTCCGTAAAAGTGGTCTATTCCGTACCGGACTTGGGTCTAAACAATCAAGCGGTTGAGGCTGTTATTTTGGTGGGTGAATAAAATGGCGTTTCAAATTAAAAAGAAGCTTAAAAAGGAACAGAATCGATCTTTTACAGCACGAGACTTTGAGTCAATAAGATCACAGCTTCTCGACACCGCACGCACCTACTTTCCGGACAAAATTCAGGATTTCTCCGAACCGTCTGTGGGCGGAATGTTTTTGGATTTTGTTGCAACTGCCGGGGATTCACTCAGTTTTTATCTAGATCATGCCTTTAGAGAGCTGGATCCATTTCGTGCGGTTGAGTCAGAGAACATTATCATGCACCTAAGAAATGCGGGTGTGGTTATTATGGGAACGTCCCCTGCTTCGGTCGATCTAAAATTTCAGCTTACTGTTCCATCTGAAGCTATCAACAGTGTGTATCTTCCCAAACGATCGGCGATGCCCGTGGTATTAGAGGGCACGCAGGTGTCGTCTTTTTCGGGAATTTCTTTCACGACGATCTCTGATTTGGATTTCGCTGAACAGGACGAGGACGGAAATTTTCTGGCAGACTTTGTAATATCGGCGGTGAATAGTGACGGGAGTCCTTCATCTTTCAAAGTAACAAGATTTGTGACCGCAGTGAGCGGTGAGGAAAAAACTGAAACTGTGGCGATTCCCAATACATTTGTAGCTTTCAGGGAAATAACTCTTTCTGAGAAGAGCATCTCCGCAATTCTCTCTGTGACGGACTCTGAACTTAATACCTACTATGAGGTCACCTCCCTTAGTGAGGACACGGTAATGCTTAGGACAAAAAATGCAGATTCAGACTTTGCTGCAGTGCCCTATTACATTTCAGTTATTTCTGCGCCCTACCGATTTTTAAAAAAATATGATCCAGTGACGCAGCTGGTCACAATGCGATTTGGGTCCGGAAATGCCGACACGCTGGATGATGATATTGTGCCAGACCCCAGCGAACTTTCTCTTAGTTTGTTTGGAAAGACAACTGTGCCTCGATTTTCTATCGATCCACAGTCTCTCCTGGAGACACAGACGCTGGGAATATCCCCAAAAGACACAACTCTCTCAGTGCGATATCGATTTGGCGGTGGCCTAGATCACAATGTTTCATCTGGTCAAATTGAGCAGATAGATGCACTTTCCTTGTCTTTCAGAAGGAGTCCGAGCGCATCGGATGCGCTATCTGTGAGGCAGGCGGTGCTGGTGACAAATCCGGAACCTGCTGCTGGTGGAGATTCCGCCCCCACCCTGGACGATCTAAAAACTCGAATAACTTCCGCGAGAAAGTCGCAGAGAAGGGTTGTGTCACGCGAGGATCTTCTGGCCAGAATTTATACGATGCCTAGTGAGTTTGGAAGAGTTTATAGGGCTGCAGTGTCGGACAACCCGGCCAACCCGATGTCTGCCCTTCTTTATGTTTTGTCTAGGGACGCTGAGGGAAGCTTGACTGTTTCGCCTGATTCGCTCAAGAAAAATCTGAAAGTTTACTTGAATGAGATGCGGCTTGTGGGAGATGCAATAGACGTTTTGGATGCGAAGGTGATCAATTTTGGTGTGAAGTATAGTGTATTTGTTGCAGAGGGAGCAAGCAAGGCGCAAGTGATCCAGTCGGTGAATTCTCGCATAGCTCAAACGCTTAACAGAAAATTCTTTAATATCAATCAGCCAATTATTGTGGACGACATCACTAACATGATCATCAATGCCAACTTCGTAATTTCGCTAGTTGATCTGCAGGTATTTCCTCGTCTGGGCACAGTTGAAGATAGAGAATACAGCACCGCAATTTTTGATTTCAAACAGAGCCAAAAGAAAGGATTGATCCAGCCGGACAGAGGGGCAATCTTTGAAATGAAATTTCCCGATTCTGATATTATAGGGACGGCATTCTGAGGTTGAAATGATTATTATTTGCTCCGCTAGCGCGGACACTTACATTACAGACAAAATTATCAATGAGCAGCTCAGGGTTCGGGATGCTAATGTTGGACGTGCGTCTACTCTTGATCTTTTTAAGCTCTACGATGAGACGAAGTCGGGCAGCCTCGGAAATCAAACGGAACTTTCTAGAGCATTATTGAAATTTGATTTATCACCCATCACTGAATTGACAGCCAGCATTATTGATCTCAACAGTTCTAACTTTAAGGCAACGCTAGAGCTCAAGGACATTATGACCGGCCATGCCGTTCCGAGAAACTTTACGTTGTCGGTTTTTGCGCTCTCACAATCGTTTGATGAAGGTGCCGGAAGAGACACAGGTAAATTTAACGATGTTGGTGTTGCCAATTTTATCACGGCATCTTATGGGACATCAAATGTTTTGTGGTTCACATCAGGTTCTTCGGCGGGCGGCGGTGTGGGAAACACCGGTATTGATTATATTTTGTCGGGCAATTTGAGTGATGGAAACGGTATTGCCTCACTTGAGAAGAAACAATTGTTTGAAGAGGGCACTGAGGACCTTGCCATCGATATCACAACACTTGTATCTGCGACTATTGCGAATCAAATACCTGACAAAGGCTTCAGGCTATCCTTTACGGGATCAGAAGAGACCGATACTAAATCTCGATTTGTGAAGAGATTTGCCTCTCGTCATGTGTCTAATCAGCTGCTTAGGCCTCGAATCGTTGTCAGGTTTGATGATTCGATTCAAGATCATCACGAAAATTTCTATTTTGATACCAGCGGATCCCTGTTTCTCAACAGTTATAATCGATCCGGCCGTGCGAATCTTATCAGCGGTTCTTCTCTGTCTGAGATAAAGGGAAACAACTGCTTTGTTTTGAATCTCAAAAAGGGTCTGTTCAATTTTTATGTGACTGGTAGCCAGCACACACAGGGTACTGACGGCCACATTATGTCGGGTGTTTACTCGGCATCATTTGCGTTGGCATCAACTGACACGACGAAGTATACTAAGTCACGAGATATATCACAGCTAGCTGCAGAAAAGGGTGAAGTTACTTTTACAACCTTCTGGAAATCAATTGACGGCAAGGTGGCCTATCACACAGGAAGCGTGACCATCAAAAGGGCACAGAGAAATTCCGCGAAATTTATTTCCAGGGAGCCAATGATCATTTTGTCTAATGTTGATCGATCTTATCACACGAACGACACAGTGCGATTTAGATTATTTGGAAGGGATCTCATTGGTGAGAACAATCAGCCCTCAAAAATTCCCTACAGGTTAAAATCGGTAATTTATGATGAAGTATACTACCAAGTTGTGGATAGAGTGACAGAAAAGGTCGTTTTAAAATATGACAAAATCAATAACTCATCTCGTGTTTCGACAGACTCAGACGGTATGTTCTTTGATTTTAAGATGCAGGCACTTATTCCCGGTAGATCTTATGCGTTCGATTTCTATGTCGTTGACAGGGGAATAAGTTATCTGGTCAAGAATAGAGACGCATTTTTTGCAGTCAAGGATTAGGGAATGCCACGAGAGCTTAACACCCTAGCAGATAATCTGCTTTTCAAGCCCGGCATTCTAAGAAATAAAAAGCCGGCTGCGCCTGTACGAAGTATGTCTCTAAAGGACATTAAGAATACACAGGTTGACCTAACGGGATCTTTTAGATTTGATCCTCCGGGCGCGCCGCTCAAAAGCACACAACAACTATTTGTTGACTGGTCGGATTTTGCGACGCACACATTTTTTAATTCGGCCGAGGCAAAGGTGCAGAAGTCATTTGATAAGATCATAAATAGACTTCCTTTCGATGGAACAAGAACAGAGTTCAACAATTTCATTGACAGCCTTTCTGGGTTTGAAAAACATGTTTTTGATAGATTTCCAAAACACACTGGGTATCTGATTTTCAGCGGAGCACACACAGGCAGTGCTGTTGACGGAACTTATATCAGCGTCAAGGATTTCAAAGGATCATATTCGCCGTCTCTTTCAAAGAACGCAACCGGTCAGTCAGCGATCGATCCGGGAGTCAAACCTTTCACATTTGAGTTTTATGTGAACTCTCCTAGCGGTTCACAGAACGACTGTCAAGTCATTGCACAAAAGTTGAGCGGAAGCAATGGTATCTCTCTTCTCCTTTCCTCTTCCGCGAATAAGGCCAGCCCAACAGGCAGAGTGGACTATCTTGCGATGGTAAGATCTGGATCGTTGATGCTTTCAGCCTCAATGGAGCTGACGAAAGGTCAGTTTGAGCACTGTGCTACTGTGTTTGATCGATCGTCCGGGCCGGGCCAGATTATACTGTATCGCAACGGCACTCGGGTTGCCAGCAGCTCTTTTGGTGCATTGGGACAGATCGATTTTAAGGCGTCGCCAATGACGTTGGGAAGCGGTTCGGCTCACTCATTTGATTATTACACTTTCACGCCCAAAGCGACACTTTCGGGCGCTTTGGACGAATTTAGAGTGTGGCACACCAGAAGGACACAGCAAGAGATCCAGCGACAGAGATTTCTTGATGTTTTTGCCCAGAAGAACTTACAGCTACTTTATAGATTCAACGAACCATCGGGTAGTTTCGCTAGCGACGGTTCAAGCCTTGTGCTTGATTCCAGCGGCAACGGACTGCATGCTAACGTCCAGAATTTTTCGATGTCTTTTAGAAATACAGGAACATACGGGGCACCCCCAGTAAAGGGGGAGGTTGCCGCCGCTTCGACTGTGCTTTTTCCATCGTTTGAGGGTGTGATCAGCCTCAACAAGGATTTGTTGATTTCCGCCAACAGTTACGATTACAGCAATCCCAACTTGGTGACTCGACTAATTCCTCCCCACTACCTCAAGGAGGCAGCTTATGCTGAGGGGTTTGCAACGGAAAAGGCCGGCATAAGTGGATCGTTGGCTACGCGAAATGATCAGCCAGGCGGCGCCCGGGTAGGACAACCACAGATAATTGCGGGAATGCTCTACACATTTGCTGAAACATTTGACGAGTTAAAAATGTTCGTTGATGAATTCAAGCGCCTACTGAAAGTGGATGTGCTCTCGAAGGACGTCATCTCGGACCAGATGTTGCCATGGCTCTCCAGGTATTATGGAATAGCCCTGCCAAATTTTTATGACAATGCTTCGATAAATCAACTTCTTGATGGGACGGAAATTCGACAGGATCGAAACGCCACAGTGGCATTACAGACAGTTCGAAACATGCTGTGGAGAAGAATTTTTTCAGATCTTCCCTTTATCTTTTCCACTCGAGGTACTCACACGTCGTTGAGGACCATTCTGGCAAACCTGGGAATCAATCCGGACGGTCCGATCAGAATCAGGGAATTTGGAGGCTCTAAGCAGAGAAATTTGGGTGACTCATTCGTCAGACGCCACGAGATTGCTGCAATGATGGATATGAGCGGAACTCTCAACACAGCCGGGACACTGAATGTGCAGGGGATCGACTCAAAAAGACCATTTTTGCTGGGCCCCTACTTGTCAGGATCTAGAGTAGAACCGGGCGTGCCAACAATCAAGGGGGCATTTATTGGAATGTCCGGAAGCGCAACAAGACACGTGTCTAACAATCTGAACGACGGATTGTTCACCTCTGGGTCGTGGTCAATTGAGGGTATCTACAAGTTCGATAATAAAATTAGTCATCCTGTCACTCAAAGCCTGATGAGGCTTCACACTACTGGTGCTGTTGGTAGTGGTGCAGCAAAGCATGCGGTACTTTTCAATCTGCTCTCGTTTAAACCAGACGTATCGAACTCATCGACGGGAAGTCTAAAGCTTTACGGCCGACCCGCACTTGGAGACTATGCAGCCCACCCGCCAACATTTCAACTTGAGCTAACCGGCGTAAATATTTTTGACGGTCAGAAGTGGTATGTATCCTACGGACGCGACAGAAACGATATGATTTCGTCCATCGCTTCCTCGTCCTATTTTTTGCGAGCCGGAAAGTTTACACCTGCTGGATTGGAGGAATTTCGCACAACTTCGAGTTACTACAATGAAGCGTGGGCCAGCAATGCTCTTCGAAGCGTGCATGTCAATTATAATCAAAGCGGATCCTTCATCGTTGTTGGAAGTCAAAGTATTGACACATCGCCCGCTTCATTTCTCAATGACAAGACTAACGTTGATGCTCTTGCCAGGTACACGTCCTTTACGGGCAGAGTCTCAACATTGCGCTTCTGGAGCAAAGGCTTGGAAATTGATGAGACCAAAACTCACGCCCGAAATTTCAAATCGCTGGGTGTGATTGATCCCGAGATCAACTTTAATTTCGTCACCAACCTGTCCGGTTCCTTTGAGCGGCTTCGTGTTGATGCTTCAATTGACCAAGCGGTGACGAAATCAAACTCGTCCGGAAACATCAACTTATTCGATTTCTCTCAGAACGATCTTATCTTCTCGGGAAGCGGCTTTGAGATAAGCACAGAGGTGATTAAGCCCGAACGTTTTGACTTTGAAGTTTTGTCATCCAATTTTCAGTCGGGTGAGAATCCGAACAAGATCAGAATTAGAAGCTTTCTGAATGATGAGACAGCAGAAAAATTTGGTGCCGCTATGGCACCCCTCTACGAGATACCACAGGCGGAGGAGCCGCAGGACGACAGGCGCGTGTCAATCGAGATTTCCGTCGTGCAAGCGCTCAACGAAGACATCATGAATATCTTTGCTACGCTTAATACGCTTGACAACATAATTGGCAGCCCAGAGCTGGTCTTCTCACAGGACTACCCTCACCTAAGAAACCTACGGCGAATTTATTTCAACAGGCTCACAGACAAGGTCAATCTCCAGTCGTTTTTCGAATTTTTCAAGTGGTTTGACGAAACCATCGGCGATCTGCTTGAGCAGATGCTACCCAGCAATTCCAAATTTCTGGGAACGAGCTACGTAATCGAGTCGCACGCGCTTGAGCGGCCGAAGTTTACTTATAAATACTACGACATGTATCTGGGTGAGGAAGACAGGGGCGGAAAGCCGGTGATACTGATGCAGCAAATTGTCGGTGTGTTGAGGAAAATTTAAATGTCTTCTGCATTCGATGAAATGGACAAGTACCAGGAGGGGGGTCTTCCATACTACACTGCATCGATGTCTCCCTTCCTTCAGGGTGTTGAGTTAAAACAATTTTTTCAAATTTTTTCGAACTCATTGTACAAGATAAGATCAAACACCACGTTGGGGACCACAGTAAGCGGTGTGCTCCAGACACAGAATTTTTTCAATGACTCCAGATCACCTGTAAATCTTGGCCCATCGGCAACTACTAGCGGTTCTCATGGGGTTCTGCCGCTAGCGGGCTCCGGATCACAGGCAAATCTAGATACGCACGGAATACTGGGGGTGGAGATCGTCCACACCATCGATCGAAGGAATTTAGGGCAGAGTTTGATTTACGACGACAGCAGTCCGTTCGTGGATCCGGATCCCGTGGAGGTGTCAACAGGCAGCATTGGGCCGCTGGCAGTGATCAGAACACACCCGCTGTCCCTGGTGATTCCCACAAGCTTCGTCCAGATATGCAGCTCCCCAAGCTCCTTCGACGGTGTGATCGAGCCCTTCGACATCAGAAGGGTGGTGGACAGGACATCAATTGAGATGCCCTACGTGGCCAAGAGCATCAAATGCAGCCTGTCGATTGTCAATCCGAAGCGGGAGAGCCTGCTGATTGACGACAAGAGAGATCTTCGAAACAGCGCTACTAGACCATTTTTGGACAGTGTGGAGACCTTTGGGCCAATTTCTTATCCGCCTGACGGCCGGGGTCTCGATCTTCCAGGGGCATTTTCGGATGCCGACCAGCGAATTGCACCGTACACTGACGCCACTGACAGGGAGATGTTCTACGCGTCGGGCACACTGGACGAAGCAATTCGGTACCAGCTAATAGGAGGATTCGTCAGCGCTTCCGCCACTTACAGAGCCGCGCGACCCAACAGCGTCAGAAAGGATGTGGTGGTGATGAGACACGGGTTCATTTATTCACAAAACGACAATTACAGCTACGATTCCATCGCGTTTGGGGGCTTGAAGAAATAAAATGGCACGACGAATAAAGGGAAAGTACTACGACCTCAATCAGACGTTTTCCGACGAGGAGGGCAACCGGTACAGCAGGCGAGCTGCTGACACATTGGTGTTGTGGATGAATATGGGCGGGGCCCCGACCGACAAGGGTCCCAAGTCGCTCACGGTGTCCTATGAGGGAAGCCCGACCACGTCCACTTCGGCGCTGGTGCCCGCGGGAACGATCAGAGACACGGTCCAATTCGATGACTCTCCGGGCAACATGAACGGCAAGGTCAACGGTAACGCCGCCCTGTCGCCCAGCTCGCTGGCGACCCTAGGCACACCCACTGCGACCAGCGATCTGCCTTTCTCGCTCAGCTTCTGGGTGAACATGGATGACGTGTCCGCCGGCAGTGCCCACCACCTCCTTTGTTCAAAAGTGGGATATTCGGATCGAGCGACGTTTGACTGTGGTGTGTATTATGACTCCGGTAAACCATGGTTCGCGGTGTACGATTCAAATGTGGGGAGTTACAACACCTACAAGTCGATTAAAACGGCAGCTGACCAGACGTCCACAATAGAGGACAAGTGGGCGCACATTGCCTGCACATACGATGGAAGCGCTTCGAGCGCGGGCATGGTAATGTACATCAATGGAGATGTCGCATCAACGGTCGTCGCCGACAACGGATCGTATGTCGGTATGAAGCCAGATCATTCGAAACCGCTATACGTGGGCGCCAAATACGACGGCTCCCAGGAGGTCGACGGCCAGATGGCCGAGTTCTGCATGTGGAACGACTACGCGCTCAATGCGAGCGATGTGAAGGCTCTGTACAACGTCTCCGCGCACGACCGAGGCACAGCCTCGGGCCAGCTTGGTAATCCTGTGAGAACCGTGCTGCGTGATCTGGACACTCAAATAGGCTCCTACCCCACCATTGCCCGAACGGGTGATTCCGACTTTCTCGGCCAATTTACTTCCACCTTCGATGACTCCAACACGATCGTCTTCAGTGGAGCCAATCTCGTCTACCCGACGAATTTAATTGCAGGCAGTAAATTTGTCTCCGGAGGTATTGCAACCCCGAGTGTGCTCGGCGGTCTGCTGGCCGCCGGCACGTCCAGCGCGGGCACTGCAGATTCTCACGTGTTCTTTCCGCCTGTGGGAATGTCTCAGGGGGAGAACATCTCGCCGTTCAATGAGAGCAGGACATACATTGACGACGGTCTCAAGTTCTACACCACGGGCACAGCCTCGGGCACCCTGCCGGGCTTCGACCAGAGACTGAGTTCCAAGACGATTATCAACCTAAATTTTAACAACACCGTAACCGAAAATTTGTACTTTACAACTGGCTCATGGTATCGACACCTGGACGAGGGGTTCACAGTGAACAGCAAAACTTACGATGTTGCTGGGAGCCTTCTGAATCAGTGGCGCATGGATTCTACGGTGCGGTCCGGAAGTGCGTGGGCCGGATCCGCGAATAGAGCCTATCCCGCTTGCTCCGGCGCGGCGTCCTTTGGAGGCATCCTCACTGTCACGGACCGCCCCGCCGAGGTCACCTGGGTGGGCAGCTTGCGACCGGACCGCCCGTACAACAACGATTTCTATGCGGGCAGCACTTATTTCTCCGCATCACACAACACTTATTTGATGGGCGGCGGGGTTGCAGACGCGATGCCGGCCGACGTGGGCACTGCTTTTTCTCTTTCCTTCTGGGTAAAGTGGGATGTCATCGACGCCTTCAGGTCGCCCGATTCAGCATCCAATTTTGCTTCGACTTCTCGGCTTTGGAGTTTCTTCAACCTGGCCTACGAATGCGGCATAACTCCGGACGGAAGACTCTGGTTCGACGCTTGGACGTCCGGTGATGTGCGAGAGTATAAGACGGAAGCTGGTTTTGTCACGGAGGGCCCGTGGTATTTTCTCACCTTCGCCTATGACGAAGATGCAACGCCAAAGCTTTGGATTTACAAAAACGGAACGCAACGCGCGACCATCACAACAGTCGCCGCTGGTTCTGGAGACGACATCGGCATCTCCGGCGGTGACATCTTCTACTGCCCGGGTGGCCACTCCACCGGCGGGGTCTCGACCCAGATTGCGTCCCAATCGGCCGGCGTTTACTGCGATATTAGTCTTCACAAGAAACAGATCGATGTCGACAACCACGGCGCGATGTACTACGCCGCCTCGTACCCCACCGTCCACTCGAACACCGGTCTAGCGTACCTGAACTTCAAGCAGAACAAGTGGTCAATCATTGGCGCCAGCGGTAGTGTCGACTACATGAACCCTCAGCCGGCCATCGCGTCGGCGTCTTTCTTGGCGTTCACTCCCAAATATCTGGGAGGGACCATCGGCACCGCCGACTCCGTCAAAAATTCATCTCTGGTCGCGAGAACCGTCGGCATGCCGACCGATCTGTGTGGGTTTCCACACCACTCAAAATTTGATCCGACCAACGAACAATTATTTTCGCTGAGCGGATCGCTTACGTCACCGTTTTTGCTTGAAAAGATTGTTTACGAATTTAGCGCCGCCCTGCCGCCGAGACTCACAAGAACCAACGGATCATCAGGCGACGGTCCGGAGTGCACTCAAATTTTTCTGATGCGCCACGGAAATGAATCCTACAACAGCACGCAGCTTCCGACTTTTACTCAGATAGTCTCGGGCGGGCAGTATGTCCCTGGAATTTTTGACAAGCCGCTGGGATCCGACTTGCAGTATTCTTTTAGCTCGTTATCGGTGGTCACCGGAGGTAACAATTACCTGGTCGATGTGGGGACAATTGCGAATGCGGCCATTTTTTCTGACGGTTATCATCGAGATTTGAATCATACCACCGACTCCGCCGTCACGGGAACCTTTAGAGTGAACAGCACTGCCAAGGTTTTCGGAGCGACATCAGCCACGGCGCTGAAGGCAAACAGGCTTATGGGGGCCGCCGGCGCCGGCCACGGTGCCCTTTGGCTCGGCAATGGTGCCTATGCTGCCAAATTTCCAGGCATGTCGGTGGGCCTCCTGAGGAACCAGATGGGCGGAAGAGACGGTCTGGGCATTGCGACGTCTGACGGAAGATCTTTCATCAAGGGCGTGGTCGGCTCTGAAGTTTCTTCTAGTTTGAGTCTCAACTATCTGGGTAACCCGGGCGGTTCTGTCGTATCGGCACAGACCGATCTCGATGCGCAGACCAACTTCTATACCGCACCCACTTACAAAGAGGTGTCATTCGATTCTCCGTACGTGCTGTTTCCGAACGACAAGATTAGTGTGGGTCTGTGCTACCATCCATTTCAGGCTCAAGAGGGGTCGTCATACGATCTTCTGGAGACGACAGAGCTCAAGATTGGGCAAATTTCCAATGCGCTGCAGGTCTCTCCCGGTGGTGTGAACATTACACTTTTCGGTTCACTGCTGCGCAACAATCTTCCCGTGGAGCCCGTGTCCAACCAGCCCCTGACCTCCAACGCAGTGCACGAAGTGCTGCAGTTCGACACCCCGGTGTACGACCAGTTCGATGTGGAGCCGTACCTCTCGCTGACCGGCTCCTACGTGGACAATGTAATTTCTGGATCGATGTTTGCGGATCTCCACAATAAGTCGTCAGCAAGAGATAAATTTCACATCAGACGGGTGGTGAACTCAGTGACATCGGGACAGGCCGGCACAACAGGGTCGCTGCAGAGGTTTACTAGATTGACCGACCCGGTGGGCACAATGTACGACAGCCACCCCCCCGATCCGGCTGACGTCCTATTCTTGGCGTCGGTGGACTCAAACGGCAACCCGCGAGGTTGGTTCTCCTCAATCTCCGGAGAGACGACCACCAAGCACGTTTTCATGTCTCCCGGTCTCCCGACCCAGGGAATTGCCGCGCCTGACACATCCTGGTACCTGTACTCAGCTTACGAGAAGTCATCTTCTCGGCTTTTGCCGGGCAAGATTTCGGCAAAACACAGGCCGACTTTTAATGATGACGGCACGAATATCGGCTCCCTTCCGTTGGTCTCGCAGCGGACGATATTTTTGTATAGCACTGTCTTCAAGGCTGACGGTAATTACACGTTCATCTCGGACGATGACGGCGGGATCAACACCCTCGAGAGTCATAAAAATTCTATCAAAGCTCTGTGGGGATTTGGCCGCGCGCTGTTCAATTCTCCTGAGTGGGGGGTGGTTGCCTCCAAACGGGCCGTTCCGCGCATTCGCGGATACAAATACGGCTTGGCCGGACTATTCGGCTCGAAAGCGGACGCCCGATTTCGCAGGGACAGGTATGGGCAGTTCAGAGACATGCTGGAGCAGCGAAAGTATCCCGCCACACTGCTAGCCCGCGGATCAGTCGATTACCCGCTGGAGATAGCGTTCAAAAGCAGAGAGGGCGGTGTTACCGATCCGAGCAAGACCCACTCCCAGAACCTGAGCCAGTTCTCGTCGTCGTCCAAGCCCTACTTCGACGGTTTGGCTGTCGATCGAGCAGACGATCCTGATGTAACACTTGACCCGATTGACGTGACGTAGTAGGAGAGAATCATGCCCAAGATTGAACAATCACAGCTGCGTCAAGAGGACAAGCTGGTGCTGCGCAGCGGCAAGAACAACGAGGTCCAAAATGTGATCTTTCCCAACGGAATACAGGTCGGCCTTGAGGCATTAAATTTCAACTACGGCATCAAGCTGCCCAATCTCAGTTCGGGCCCGGACCAGACCACGAACATTCTCTACTGCATCGACGGGGACATCTACTTTAACGGTGTTCTGGTGGCACCTGCGGCGGGATCGAACCTGACTATCAAGGACGAGGGGACCAGCCTGACGACCACGTGCGCATCAATTGACTTTACGGGATCAGGAATTACAGCCACTGCATCTGGCAACAACGTGACCGTGACAACAGAGGCAGATGGTGAGACACAGATTCTCGCCGGCCAGGTGTTCGGATAGGATAGGAGAAACTCATGGCGACATTCACAAAAGTGGCACTGTCCGGGGACACGGACGGCGAAGGAATTCTGCTCGGCAACACGACCACCACAGTCCACGAGACAGCATCCGGCACCACGTTTGATGAGATCTGGCTCTATGCCACCAACAACGACATCTCGGCCGTCAATCTCACGATCGAGTACGGCAGCACGACGGCCAACCTGATCATTCAACAGAGCATTCCGTCCAAAACCGGCCTGACCGTTGTTGTGCCCGGTCTTATTTTGGGTGCTAGCAAGACCGTGTCGGCCTTTGGGGGATCTGATGAAAAGATTGTGATCTTCGGATACGTCAACAGGATCGCGTGATGTCTCATTTTCGCAGCATCTTTCGTCAAATCAGCACCAACAACTCCTATCAGGTTTCCGACTACGGGCCCGACAACGACGCGTTTTCCACGTTCCAGCCGGACGATGTGGCCGGTTTGAAAGTCTGGCTGGATGCGAATTCTTCGGGCCACATTACGCAGTCGGGCGGTGAAGTCGCTACCTGGTCAAATAGAATTCAATCAGTCGGTGGATCTGTGTCCGGCGCGTCAGATCTTCATGTCACTCTAGCGTCCAATTATATCAATACGAGCAGATCCGCCATCCTGTACTCAACGGGCACCTTCGAGCAGGGTTACATGCAGTCCACTTTCAACTTTAGGGATTTTTTGACCGATGCGGGCTCAAACAAGCCGGACAGCTTTTCCTGGTGGTTCGCTGTTCAGGCTAATCCCTACTCCGCCGGGTCGGGCTATGCCTACTCCAATGCCAACATCTGCACCTCAGAGCACGACGCTTATATGCTTGTCGGTGGCCGCGCAGACGGGGAAACAGAAGATTATTTTAGATTCGACGAGACCGATATTGACTGGGAAAATTGGGTCAGATCGACTGACACCATAACCTCAGGCACAAATTACATTATCAATGTCATATTTGAAAGATTGGGCGCGACCGGCTACTATCTGACGATGGCGGTCGATGGCGGCTCCGACAACATCCTCGACAAGTCGACGTCGACAAGTCCCTTCTCTCTGTCAGCGGCTGGAAGTCAAAAGCTGAGGCTGGGTGGTTCTGTGTGGCCCAAGAACGCAAGGCCAGTCAACAGGGCCTATTACGAGGTCCTACTGTACGACGGCAAGTTGAGTGATGCGAATCGAACATTGGTTACAAACTATCTTAAGGACAAGTGGGGTATTGGTTAGATAGCATCTCCTGAACTTTGATGCGTTGATATTTAGGGACAATGGCTGGAATACTGAACAATAAAGAGCGCGTGCTCGATTTCGTGGTGACCCAGGAGGGAAAGCGACAGGCGGGGTCGGGGGAGCTTAATATCCGCTACGCCACTTTCACCGACCTGCACACCTTCTATGAGACCTCCGGTAGTCTGACAGAGCCGAAGTTGACCGCGGATGCTTCGAACAGAATATTTTTTGAGACTCACAATCGATACCAGGATGTGATCGTTCCGGAGCTGGAGGCGGGATACAGCATGCGCCCGTTCAGGACTTCAGATTTTGAGGTGGCTGGCGGTATGATCGCTTCTGGAACTCTCCAAGTGGGATTCAATCAGATGTTGAATGTTCTGACCGGATCGAGGCTCGGACCTGCGCTCTCTAGCGTCTTGGACGGTATCACACAAAATTTCACTGACCAGAGAATTGTGGGCACGATCGACGAGTTCTCTCTGTATCAGAATGTCGTTCTGTCACCCACTACGGGAACTTTTGACATCAATAACAGCACCAAGTACTTGCGAGGCAGAAAGGTGAATCTGGACAATTGTCCAAGCATCTTCAGCGATCGACGATTTGCTGATTTTGCCAACTTTAAGTACCTGCCTCCGGAGAACGCACCCCGCCCGGGCGAGGATCGTGGGGAGCCTCTCGGAAATTATCCGCGCTTGAATGAGAAGTGGGGAAAAACGCGTCCAGGAGAACCGTGGAAGACGACGCTAACGCTGGACGATCTGATGAATTCTCTGAAGGAAAAACCGATGCAGCGTTTCGATTTTGCTGAGACTAGTCGGGACAACAATATTGTGGTGCAATTTTTTGAGCAGGACACCGCCGGAGTCGAGAAATTGTCAGTTGTCGATTTTGGGGCCTTTGAGGACGATGACCCGATTAGCCAGGGCAAACGCGTTCTGTTCGTTGGAAAGATACAGAGGGACTCTTTCGGTGCGGAGACCTTTATGTGCTTGTTCACAGTGGTGATTGACTAGGGAAGAAAATGGTAAGACTTTCAGTGAGAAAAGTTTCAGTTGATAGTTTTTTTGAGTTTGTTGATGGAACTCTGCCGTTTGATTTGGTCGACGTTGTCAATGAGGTCGAAGCCAATACGCTCCAGGACTTTGAAAGGGGTGAGGGTGTCTTTGCGTACAAGACAAAATTTCTGGTGAACCAGCTCCTGGCAGCGAGATTGGGTGCCACCGGTGTGCGATTTGAGATTTTCACTCGAAATCCACGGACTAACAATCTCGCACCGTCTGATGCGATCGAGACATTTGAAGTGAGGTTCGACACCGCGCAGGATGTAATTACCGGGATTGGTGGGCAGAATCGCGACAACACCTTTTCTGCTCGTATGCCGCCGAACAGCGTGAAAAAGGTGTTGGTGTCGCATGCTGCACCTGTGAATATGTTCAGCAGTTTAATAGTTCCCAGTATGACTAGTATTCAGTCAGGAAAGTCATTTAAACAAATTTCGAATGAGATGAAGTCGAACGGTGAGGATCCGGCGCACGCAGCCAGCGCGGGTAATTTTTCCGCAGTGACGCCCGGAAACGCAATTTCTCTGGGATTTACAAACAACTTTTCCCCAGTGGACGGGTCAATTGTGGGGTCGTCAGGCGTCCGAGTGCCAAGAACGAGCCGCAGTCTATTTTCTCTCAGAAATTCCCATCGAAAATTGAGAAGGAATAACCAGTCGCGAGCAATTGTGAAAGCCGCGGTTCCAAGATCTGATGCCAACAGCGCCAAGTCAATCGTAAGTTTCTTTAAATTTCTTTCGGTAAAAAGAGAATATGTGCAAACTATTTATCTGGGGAAACACGAAGTGATGGGTGCAGAAAATCTGTACGCCACTGTCACAGCAATCTCTAGTCCGCGCACGAAGAGGATGTTCTCCAAGACAATTGTGGAGATCAAACACGGCACAGAGCTCAGCGAATTTCTCGCAAATCCCGAACCTCCCGAGGTCTCCCTGATAAATTCTGGTGTCGGCTTTGTCTCTATCAGGCTCAAGAAAATTGATCCCACACTCAAGACCGTAAGAGTTTTTAGAATAATCACTAATCCGAACATGAACACGACATCTGTTCTAGATGTTTCTGATCTTTCGTTCTCCACCGATGATATCATTATTTTTAATGATTCTGTCGACAATGTGAGGCCAAATAAAGTTATCTATCGGTTTGCGGTCGTAAATGGTGATGGAAGTATTGGGGAGTTCTCAAGCATTGTAATGCCATCATTTCACAAGGTGCACGATTCGCTTCTCACCGCCACAGTTCCCATCGCCATTCGCGCGAGAAACACTCACGACGCGGTGGAAATTAGGATCAATACCTTGACAGACAATATTTTCACAATGAGGCTCCTCAGGCAGGAGTTTTATAAATCGGGAAATTTTTCTGAATCTGTGGAAAAAATCTTGTCGAGTGATAACGAATCAGTCGTTCTGGTCAACCGTCAAAAAGGGTCTTTCTACTTTAGGGATGAAACTGCTGTCTTGGGAAGAAAGTATCGGTATTTCGTCGCCTACCGTGTGGGCACAATGGGATTGACAAGTCTGGGTGAGGAACTAATCTCAGACGAGGACGAGACGATCATCAGAAGGTTCTATTCTGGAGAAATTCCCTTTGCGATCACTACGACAGACGCGGTAGCATCACAGGACGGGGACAACAACACAGTCGTTTCTTTCGACATTCTCGCTGAAGCGACACAAGATTTTTTTAGAACTGTGTTTGCAGCGCTTCGAGACGCCGGCGTCGACGCACAGTTCATCGCCGAGCTTCAAAAGGACAAGCTAAAGGCGAAGCTTTTCACGATGTTTTTGGTGGAAAGGGTGAATCTCAGCACGGGAAGAAGGGTCTCTTTTGGAATTTTTCCCGCTGGCAGATTTATCGATTCTCCGGGCACGAGGCTGCCTCGAAAAATTCCGCCACCCGCTTCGGGTGTTAAATACGAGTATGTTGTCAAAACGTGCCTTCAGCAGCCCGATGTGTTCTTGCAGGCCTCGTCTGTGGGTTTGATTAACAGATTTGGGGATGAACTTCAAAGAAAGTCGTCGCGGTTTGCGCGCGCGGTGTACAGCAGGATGGGTGTTCTTCCTCCGGAGTCTGACGTTCGATACGGCAAATCAATTGAGGATTTGGTGCTGGAGACACAAACGGGCCAGGAACAAGTTGTCAGCATCAAAATTCCCACGACAAGTCCCGTTATTGAGCCTCCGACAGTGACTGAAAAAAGCCTCTACAGTTCTTTGACGTGGCGCGTGTCCGGAGATGTGAGCAACGTTAGCTATTTCTTGGTTTACTGTGTATTGAACGGCAGTACGCAACTTCTGGGGTCTATTGCCTGTAGCAGGGGTTCCTCCCTGTATCGATACAGAGATGACAGATTTTTTGCCGAGGTGGGTCAAAAATTGTACTATGTGCGGGCGGTAAGCTTTGATGACGATATTACAGTGCAGTCCGCCCCGGCTAGCATTGATCGGCTTTATTCGGTGCCCGAAAATCTTTTGGTGGGCACGGTGTTTAGTTCTGAAAAGGGCAAAAAACACACTCAGTCAAGCGGCGCAGGAATTAGTTTTCAAAATTCTCTCATGTCTCATCAGTCGGATAAGAATGTTCGTAGCACTTTTTGGACGGGTGAGAAATCCATGTCTGAGAAGCCTTCCCTGCTTTCCGAGACCGATGAAACATTTTCCTGGTCAAACATTGATCTTCCTAGCTTTGGTGGAAAGGGAGGGGACAATAAGATGGAAAGGTTGGATCAGGTTCAGAAGAAGATGTTAGAGCCGGCCGCCCTGCTCTATCGTGGGCTTCTCTCTGGAGAGTTGGACCCACTGATCATGAGATTTTCTGATGGAAAGTCCACAACCGCGGTCGGTATTGATAAACCAACACTGCTGGAAGCTTTGGGCCCTGCTGCTACCCAAGTTTCTGCTGATGGCAATATTGAGAGTTTTGAGTCTTTAACAATGATATCCCTAGGGGGACCAGACTCAATTTTTGGATAGGTCTTGAGGTAAAAAATGTCTCTAAAAGATGTTAAAATTAATATTTCGTCGCAAGCCGGAATTGAAAAAAGGGATAGGAAAACAATTTCTTACCTAGCGGGGGCGGACAACACTGTGTTTGTCCCCATTTGGAAAAAGGCCGCTCCAAAAAGCGCTACAGTTGTTTCAGCAAATTCTGAAAGAAATTCTTCCTCGAGGACGACTACAAGATCGTATCAAACATCTGATTCACAGACCAAAACAAACCAGGATCTCTCTATCAGTAGTGACAGAGCTGAGCCTCTCGTGATTTTTGGAATTAAAACAACCGACTTGAAAGGGTCACCCTACTCGCCTGTTTCAGCTGCGGTGACCCAGGCGTACCTGGAAGATCGAATCTCACAGGCGTTCGCTGCGAGAATTTTTGATTTGGTGCGTGTAGCGGATGAGAAGGCGTTTGACAAGACAGAAGCAAGCATAAAACAACAAATTCAGGACGCGCAAAATTCGATCGATCAAATAAGAAGAATTTTTGTGCTGCTAAACAATGCAAACACAGCGCTTTTGCCCACCGACAAAGCAAGCCGCCCCAGCATAGCGGCAATAGCCCGCCAAACTGCCGATGCTCTTTGTAAGCCCGAACCTCTTCTCGTCAACCAACCCATGCCAACTGATCCCTACACGCTGATAGAAAAACACTGTGTGTCATCGAGCAGGGTGAACCTCAAAGAAAAAACACGTACTGCTCTCATGACGCAAGCTTTACAGTTTGCTCTGTTGACTTTGTACAACGGCTGCACGCCCGAGATTTTCGGAGAGAAAATGGTGACTGTGCCCACGTCCAGGCGCCCTTATCGTGGGCAGCACACAATCCACCAGAGCCACGTGGGTATTGCTTCTACGCTGAAAACGCTTTCGATGAAGAAAAATCCGGGCCAGAATTATCTGCTCGGGTACGATAATGAAAATGCGTACCCCGGTCTTCCTTTTTACAAGGGGCTGTCCGAGGTGCCGGCGCACAAAAGATCTCTGGCGTTGGTCACAATGCTGGCGAATGAGTACGCGCTCTCCGCGGGCCTCGGAAGACTTTCTGGAACGCCCCTTGGAAGTCGTTTTGGATCCGATTCACTGGCAGGTGGGGGTTATGTCGACACCTATTTGGGCGCAAGACTAGTGGGAAATGCTTCCCGGGAAACCACAGTACGAGGCAGCCTTCTCGATTATCTGGTTGTTTCTGATGGCAGCGGCGGCGCTGACGCTGGGAACGCCCGCGACGCCGGACACAGGCTGCTTCTGTTCGACAGCCACGGGTACAATAGGGGCTGGGATTCCAATATCAAAAATTCCTTCGATGTCTTTTTGCGATCGATAGCGAGGGATCCCACCAACAACAAGGTCAAATTTTTTGACGATGCCGTTGTCAGGACGGACACTGCGTTCAGCGAGGGTTTAGAATTCTACAAGAAGCTTCATCTCCGGGATAAAAAACCAAAATTATTGACGCCGCGAGGACTGTACACAAGAATGCTGGAGGAGCTGGCGGGATCACTCGAGCAATTTGGTGTGAACAATGGCGCAGGAAACACTCTAGACATTATGGAAGTCTCTGTCTTTAAGGTTATCTCTGAGATGGGTAAGACTGACGCCTCTCCTCACTCCAAAGTCAATGGTGTTAAGCGGTATTTGCTAAGTCTTCTATCACGCAAGGCCCTTCTCAAATTGGCGGACAGGGATTTTAGTCCGCTCGGTGGCGACAAATCCGCGTCGAACCCATCCCAAAAGTCCACCGCGACCAAGATCGAAGTGACAAACGCGGCCGGCAAGACGGAGACAACCACTGTCAAGACGACGCCGCTAGCGGCGGAAGAGAACAGTCCGGAAAATATAAAGTTCGGCACTGATGTAATCAGGTTCTCGTCGAACGACGGTGATCTAATTTCGAAGAAGATGGGCAATAAAGGGACCGACAGAGCGCGGTTCGGCCTGGCAGCCATGGCGGGCGACTGGTTCCCACGGGTGAACACAGATCAAGGGCAGAAAAAAGACTTCGCCAGCCTCGATGTACGGGACTTTTTTGAGCAGATCTACGACTCCGACGCCTCTCTTCTCAGCAAAATTGTTCAGGTTTATCTCGACATACACGACGAGACCAAGAAGCTCGCCCAGTCAGAGAACGGCGATGCGACATTTCTGACTCCTGCTAGACTGACACGCAACTCTCAGATCGACGGTTCGTTGTCTCTTTCGATGCTTCTGGAGACCATGCTCGATCTGGTGTCGATGTTTGTGGACGCATCGACGACGCCAAATGACGCTACGGATGATGCCAAGTACGTCTACAAGCACGAAATTTGGTATGATATGGATGCCGCGTTTCCCAAAATTTCTGTGATGGCGTATGTGGGAGAAGAGAGCCGAGCCGGAATTGCAGCGAGAGCGCTGAGGCTTCTGGCGAACGGCTCAAAATCGGACAATTTTGACAGCCTGGTGAACGACAAGAATTTGATACCTGATCTAGATTTGAAACCTCTGAGCACTATCATAACTGCAAATTCTTATCCGGGCTCTAAGCTCTCATTTTTATCTCTGCAGGACAACTTCACGGATTTGGCGAAAGAGAGGGACATTCCGCTGGCTGCTCTAACATCCGTCTCCGCGCTCATCTCACACACCTATCAGCAGACACGCAATTTGTCTGACGTTGCAGAAATGTTGAGGGGTGAAAATCCGTCACCGTCAGATCTCGCGAAATCCCTCATGACATTTGCACAAAAACCTCTGGGAAAGGATTATCTGGCGTCTGTGAGTGATTACTCTCTCGACATCAGCCAGAGGAGGCTTGATAAATACAAGGGAAGTCTTGTCTCTTCTAGTAGAAGACTTCCCAAGATAACTGCGGGCGAGGTTGCTTGTATTGTCCAAGCGCTCAAAGTTGTATCATCCACACCGTCAGACAACATAGTTTTCTGCACAGTGGGGCTGCCCAGTGATTATTTTTCTAGAGAACTTTTGCCGACATTCCGCCTCGCTAGCGGATATGATGCGGATGTGATGGAATCAGTCACCACTGTTCAAATAGGAAGGAAAGAAATTTTCGGCAATTCGGACTATAAGCCTCTCACACGAAACTTTTTTGCGCTAAACGTGGTCGACAGCAGCAGCTTTTCGGGATTTGAGAACAATCCCCCAACATCCCTTGAGGACATTGTCCTCAGGGCTACTCTGGCTGGCGGCATTACCGGAAAGAAATTTATTGAAAAATACTCGAGTCGGCCGGCAGTTCGAGATGTGTTGACAGCTGAAATTAACTCTTATCTGATGAGGAAAGCGTTCTCAGTGCTTTCGTCTGCAGATTTGTTCGAGGAGAGCTTAGTTGAGATCGATTATGAGAAGAGATCTGCGGGATCTGCTGCGCTAGCACAAAAAATTTGCGCTGCTGCTGGGTTTCCGACTTCGACTTTTGATAATGTTTTTGTTAAGTCAAAGGATGCGACGCGTCTGTCTGAACTGGAGATTCTCAATGCTGCGTCCCCCAAAGTGAAAAAAATTGCCGGAGGACAAACTTTTGAGCCTCCCAAGGTGAATGTTTCAACCGCCGAGCTCTTTTACGACATCTTCGATTCTATTTACTTCTACAACGGTTTGATCGAGGAGCGCATCTTCTCACCGTCGTATTTTGAGAAGACGATGGGTTTTTACTTTTACCCACCTGAGTTTAAATCGATGTCAGACAGAGAGGAGACACGAGTGATGGGGGGCAGAAAAATAAGCACAAACAATCAGCTCGATTGGGGGCTGGCGAGATCAGATGTGACTCAGGGCACGGTTTCAATAGACGCGTATAGTGTCAATGTGGTTCCTGGGCCTCCATTGGTGGTGAAATAATGAGTCAAAGCAGACAGTTCACAATAGTTGATGTTCCGGATCCAGTAAACATCAAGGCGGAGTTCGTCTACAATTTTTTCGTTCCGGACGAGCGAAGAAATGCTGCAGGGGATGAGAGGGTTCCGGGTGTGATAGGGGCGTGGCCGACCGCAGCGGACATTGCCGCGGGCAAGACGGAGGATATTACGTTCGAAGGTACGCTTAATCAGACACAGCGGCTGATCAAAGCCGGCACGCTAAAATCTGAGGTTCCTCGATACGTCAAGGTAACCATCACACCGCCACCGATAATTGAGGTGGGAAATTTTGGAGACGCTAAAAGTAACATTAATTTGAATAATTTTGAGCTGGGCGATATTACGGCTGAGGAGAGCATCACAAACGAAGCATTCGCCGCCATTCGTGAGAGTGATCCAAGTGCTGAGTCGAGAATTGCTGACAAGGTTAAAAGTCTGAGCACCGTGCTAGGCATCGACTTTTCGAACTCCAATCAGTCTGGAATAATTGCAAATTTGCTGGGGATTGAAAGGGGGCTAATTCAACATCTCATATCTCCCTATGGTGATCCGAAGGATTTGAAAGTGAATTTTAAACCCTTGCATCGTGTAGGGATACTTTACGACACAGCTGCCAAATTATCGTTGAGCTCCCTCATTAGTAAGCGTGTTCTGAGCGTCTCAGTGAGGGGTGCAGATGACACATCACCGCTAAGCAAGTTTGAAATTCAGCAGCAGGCCCAAAAAATTGCGAAGGATTTTTTAACGACGGCAAATTCTGACTCGCTAACGGAGTCTGATTTGGAACCCACTCTGAGACCGCTCTCACACGAGGAGGTCAGTGACAGGAGAGAAATTTTGGGTGCACAAATTGTTGGGTACACCCTCATCAGAAAGCAATTATCTCCTTCGGGCAGATTGATGGAGACCAAAGTTTTTCCAATTACGGGACGGGAAAACATCCAATATCTCGACAGTCAAGTTGTGTATGGCGGCATATACCACTACTCCGTTCGAGCGGTGTATCGAGTTGATGCTGTAATTACGTCACCCGTAGATGGACATGAGAAAAATTGGAGAATTTCGACGATAATTGCATCGCGTCCCTCAAATGCAGTATCGGTTTTGACAGAGGAGTTTGATCCGCCATCTTTTCCCGACGGTGTGTTTCACAAGTTTAACTACAACCGAGGTCGTGGTCTCATCATTACCTGGCAGATGCCGTCCGGAAGGTCCCGGGACGTCAAATTCTTCCAGGTATTTAAACGCTTTTCCATCTACGAGCCGTTCCAGTGTATTGGAGAGATAGATTTTGACAATTCGTCGGTTAGAACAATGCGACCAGAGGTAGTCAGAAACGAGCTGATCATAAGAAAGTCGGGCGCGTGGACAATGTTTGAGGACAGAAGGTTCAATCGTGATACCGAGTCGGCTATCTATGCCGTCTGTGCGATCGATGCACACGGACTGTCCTCGGGTTACTCGTCACAGACTCAAGTGGGATTCGACAAGACAAAGAATCGACTCACGCTGAAGAACATATCTCGTCCGGGCGCGCCCAAACAGTATCCGAACTTTTTTGTGGATCCGGACCTAGACGACAACATTGCGGTTGACAGCTTCACACAGGACGCGATATTCGACAGCGGCCGCACCAGAATGGACGTTTACTTTACACCCGATGCTATAACAGCGACCACTGCCGCCGGCAGCGTCATTGATGTGCTGGTGACTGACAAAAGTCAGGGCAAGTACAAGATGCACATTCTGAATCTCGATCTACAAAAATCGACAACAGCAGAGATCAAAATCAGTGATTTACAACAAACATAGAGTTCGACATATTTAGACGTGAACGAGTGTGGAAGGAGAGATAATGAAATTGAGGAGAATTAACCGTGGGCTTTCTTGATCATTCAACTAATAATATTATTCTTGATGCCGTTTTGACCGACATCGGTCGAAAAAGGTTGGCGGACAACAACGGTAGTTTTAGGATCGCTTTTTTCTCCCTAGCGGACGACGAAGTGGATTACACAACCATCCAGAAGTTCGGAAGAACGGTGGGCAAGGAAAAGATCACCAAGAACACTCCGGTGTTTGAGGCACAGACTCAGGGTGACCTGGCTCTCAAGTATAGAATGTTGACTCTGCCTGATCCGACAATCATTCGTCTTCCGACGCTGTCGATTGAGGGTAGCTCCGGACTGTCCGCAAATGAAATTACTTTCACACGAAATTCGACCACATCGAGAGTTGTCAATGTTGAACAACGAATTGACTCCGAGACAAGGATTCCGGATGGAACTTCGGACGTAACGTTTACGGTGTTTGTGCCCGACAGATTCCTGACGATTCAGGGAAGCGCCGCGCTGCAGGTGGAGCCCACGACCAGAATTGCCAGTTACAATGAGGTCAGAGACAGCACCACGAATAAGAACGGTGCAAAGACATCATTTACGCTGCAAATCCAGCCCGGTCTGGACGACACAACATTCAACGTTTACGGCGACGGCACAAACATTAACACAGTGGTGGCGATCGTCGGTGATCAGTCCGGTCTTCGAAAGGAATTCAACGTTAAAATTAGCAAGTAAGAAGCGAGTAAATCATGGCAAAAGTAGTTGGCGGAAGCTTCAAGAGAATCTCACCAGAGGATATTAAGGTCTCACGATCAGTGCTAAATCAGCTGGTCGATGTGATACAAGAAGATGTCTCGGGAAGTTCGACAAGGCGAGCGTACCAGGTCTTTGTGACCGGTGGGATCGGTCCGGGTGTGACCAGCTCGCTGTTCCAGACCGTGTACGACCAGGACTTCACACTTCAGACCGCAAACCCGATGTTCGACATGACTGTCGGTCTGTTTTACAGCTGTTCGACGGTGCAGGACGCTAAGACGGGCGAGGACTCCGCAGGAAAACTTCTGTTTCCGTCCCACAGTCTGATGATGAGAGAGAAGGTGGACATCTACAAGCAGTATGCCGCTAATCTTTTGGGGGATGCGGATCAGGCCTTCTATGCACCGTTCCAAATTACCTCGACCCCGGCGACCACCACAACCAACCGAATCAACGAGGCACTGTTTATTTCTTTCAAGCGCTTATTTGCGCGTGATTCACTTAAGAGAGAGACGTTCGCGGTCCGGTTGTACCAGAGTGCCAGCGCGGGAGCGAAATTTCAAGATGGTCTAGATCGGGTTGGTCGAGCAAATCTCAACTTAACATCGATCTCAGGCTCAGCAATTTTTACTGATATTGGTGCCAGCACAAATCAGCGCAGAACGTTCGGTGGCGCTGTCGGTGCCGTAAAGAACGCCGGCACTTTTGTGAACGGCGGCCTGATTTTCTATGATGCGGGAACGGTTGTGCTAGACATGAACACAATTTTTTCCGGCACTCAGAAGATGTCGGGCACCATCTCCGCCATGCAGGCCGCGACCGCATCGCCGCACATCGACGGAGTCGCCATCCCGGCTGGAAAGACGATAATGGGAAGTCGCTGGGGAAATGTTGAGGCCAAGCTTATTCCGGACTTCATGGTGTCCGCCTCGATCGATAACATCATCGACCACGTCGCTTCCACCAGGTTTCAATCGGGATCCCTGACAGCGGCTACTTTTCAGAACAACACCAACATTAATTCTACCCTGATCTTCTGCCGCGCCACCGCCGACGAGTTCAACTACTCCACCAACCCGACATTTGTGGATTCCAATGGGCGAATTCGCGTGGTGGATAGCGGTCAAGAGGATGTGCAGAGAACATTCACAATGCCGACAACAGTTGGCTTGCATGATGAGTTCGGAAATTTACTGGCAGTGGCCAAGGTGTCCAGGCCGATCGAGAAGAACGATGAGCGGGACCTCACGTTTAGAATTCGCTTGGATTTCTAGCCTGGAATCGAGAGGGCAACGTGAGGTCAAATGTCGATCGTAAAGATCAATCCGGACAGCATCGAAAGGTACACGCTTCTCGCGAACCCAAGAAGAACGTTCTCCTCGGCATCCACTAATGCCACAGCCGCCGGAATTACTTCCGGTATCACAGGCACACTGCCCTTGTTTGTTGACGGTTCTTCAACATTCAAGGATGTGTATTCAGATGTCGGTCTAAACGCTAGCGCTTCCAATGATTCCCAAATAGAAAATATTCGTGCGGAGGTCGTCAATATTCTGTCGTCGTCGACGGGAGATGGTTACGGCGCTGTTTTAGGGTACATGTCGGGCGTCCATTCGCTTCCAACCTCCTCTATGTTTTTGAAGCGCCAAAGTGTGATCAGGTTCGAGCCTACTGTGAAAATAACTCCGGACTTTCAGCGCAAGCGGGTTGTTAAGGATGTGCTGTTTCCTTTCTATCAGCATGCTTATCCCACTCTGCAATGGTCGTATACCAACTATCACACGCTCAATTTTGTCACCTGTTCTTCCCTGCCCACAAACAGTGTGATTATCTATCCGGCTGGGACTGGCACTGTCGCTTTGGAGGACACCAATTTCTACGCGCCCAGTTCGAGCTTTACCTTCGATTTCTACATCAATCCTCGGTACACGTCCGAAAGGGCGGGTGATGAGTTTCGTGCGGGCACTATTTTTCACATGTCGTCTTCTTATGCCATCAGTCTGGTAACAGGAACTTCGATGGGATTAGATGGAAAGCCCGATGGATATCGACTGCTGTTGCAGCTAAGTCAGAGCGCTGAAATTTCTCCAAGCTCTGTTAGTATTTCGGGGGACACTGTGCAGGCTCCGGGTGTCACAACCGATAAAGGATTTTTGTTTGTCTCCAAGGACAATTCACTTAAGCGAAATACATGGCACCACACTGCAATCAGGTGGGGCGGTAAAACGGTCCAGAACGGAACGGGCTCATTCGTCATCGACAATAAGGAGCAGGGAACATTTGCGATCACCAGCGCCTCAGTGATGGCTCCAATTCAAACCGCGCCGGAGTATCACGATTCCGATGCGCTGTTCATTGGAAACTTTTTCGAGGGCAGCAACTACGATACAAAACCCATTGCCGGATTTTTCAGCACCAAGGCACACGAGGAGTTCGGTGTCCCACTATTCAACACAAATATTGAAATCGATCCGAGCGACGCTCAATTTAATCATCCCTTGAATGCTGAAGTGCACGATCTCAAGATCTTTGACAATTATCGAAACGATTCAGAGATTTTGTCGACGTCTAAGGAAGGGTTCAAATTGGATCCCTACTTTGTGCAAGCCGGAGTGTCGGGTACACAACCAAAATTATCCGGATCCTCTGCCAATGACGGGCTGCTCTTTTATGTGCCCCCATTTTTCACCAGAGAGTCGCCCAAACGCTACGTCAATCAAACACCATTTTTCTACGCGTCCGGCACAACAGAAGACCCATTTAATGTGGCAATGTCGTTCGGCATTGCGGGCCACGAACTTAATTTAGAGAATTTTTCTAGAGAATTTGTCAGGGGTTTCAGCCCGCGGCTGTTTGGCCTTGAAGCTAAGCGAGTTACTACCACGACGCCCTCAGCGCAGACAGCCAATTATTGGATCTACGAATCGGGCAGCAACAGAAAACGCAACATCACAGTACTTCCCAATGACAACGGCAAGTTCACCCCTAATTTTCGTCTTCTTCTTTCGGGAGGATTGACAACGGCTAAAAGCGGCTCGGCACTTAGTCATTTTAAGAATAATTTTGGTGCCCTTGACTTATCGATGATTACGCTTGACAATCTTGTCAGCACGGCTTCTCTGCCCAAAGCAGACGATCCATCAGACAATGTGACTAAGTACCCTGATGGGTTGTTTGTCCCACTTATTGGCCCAACACCGGAAGATCCAGGTGTCTCGCCTGGCAATATTCTCACAATTCTGCAGAGGACAAAAGATCCCAGCTCAAACGAGGTAGTTTTCTTTGATATTTCCAACATGTTCTACGGAGATCAGATAAAGCCCAAATCGGTGGTGCTAAAGGATTTGTCTGTGACAGGTACAAGTGGAAGAATGCAGATAACTCTCAGAGATAATGGGTACGGTAATCTCTACCGCGCCGACGCGGCCAGCGCACATGCAAGCTGGGCGTCTGTGGGCAACGTTGTTTACGAGGAGGGCATTATCATTGTCAAGTCTCCCAATCTGCCGCTGTTCGGATCAGATGCCTGGGAGCTCTCGTTCGAGGGACAACGTAATCTGCACGTGCTGGAGGTCAACGTTACTGCGGACAAAGGGATGATAAACTCTTCCACCAACCCAACCTACATGGATCTCGTTCCCAGTGACTATCCGAGCGAAACAGCAAAATCATTTGTTTACGTGACGGGTATCCAGCTCCACGATGAGAATTTGAACGTGATCGGCCGCGCAAATCTCGCGCAGCCAGTTGTCAAGAGGGATGGCGACAGATACACGTTCAAACTCAGAATGGATTATTAATGAAAATATTGGGTCTTGACGTTTCCACATCGAATGTGGGGGTGTGTCTGGTGGACACAGGGGTACCCCAGAGGGACAGAGTCGTGCTCGCCTATGGAATACCCTTGTCGAAGGAGAAAGGGCTTTACACCAAGTCCTGCATGGTCAGAAATGAACTTTTGAGGATTGCTGTCAAGCACAATGTCGATGTTGTTGTGGTGGAGGAGTCTCTTCAGGCTTTTCGAAGTAGAATGTCCTCTGCGGGCACGATCGCCAAGCTCAATCGGTTCAACGGAATTATCAGCTTCATCGCGAGGTCCGAATTTGGATGTCCGCTGCACCTGGCGAACGTTGTCTCCACTAGAAAGGCTGTCGGATGTTCTCTCGATAGAAAGTC
>Ga0080013_1001585_pt1 | contig 29527 bp, 47 predicted proteins | sample ETNvirenome_6_85_FD_69236 | JGI IMG/M metagenome (GOLD analysis project Ga0080013, IMG submission 69236) | Marine viral communities from the Pacific Ocean - ETNP_6_85 (SPADES assembly) (version 2) | ecosystem: Environmental > Aquatic > Marine > Oceanic | place: Pacific Ocean | collected 2013-06-19 | reverse complement strand
TGATTGCAGCAGCACTAAGGAGTGAGCTTACAAATCTTAAAATAGAGGATAAGATAGTTGAAAAGATTGCGCCACTAGTAGAGGATCAGGTGCTAGACGGTGTATCTCCATCTCAGTCCAAAGAAGACAAAGACCCAGCATTTGATATTAGACTTGGACTATTAAAGGTTAGGATAAGCCTAAAGATAGAGCCTCCAAAGGGTGTGTGATAGATATGGACTCACATGACAAATCAATAATTATTGAGTGCACAAACTTTGTTTCAAGCTATTCTGGTGACTGCGATGACTGGGTTACAATTAAAAAACAAATAATGCTCAATCTCGCACCCAGGCTCAGAAGAAATTTTTCTACAAGGGATTCTAAAACTAAAGAGCAATGTCTTAATGATTTTGAGAAGGAGCTGATTAATTATTATAGAGATGCGACTGGCATAGAGCTAGTCCTAAGATCTCTTGATGAGAGAAGAGAACTATTTGATGTCCTATAGCAACGAAATACTTTTGAGAGAGTTTGTAAAAGACAGTCTTAGAGTAGATAATAGCTCACTATTGTTAGAGAAATTGCAATCAGTTTATACAACCACAGATCAAGCTATTGATGCAGAGAGGGGAGCGCTACAAAGTCGTGAAGATGTATATGGAATCTGGGGGCGACGAGCTGAGGGGATCCTGGGATGGTTCGGAGTAACCGCAGGAATGATGGCGTTGTGGGAGGCTTTATTTGGAACATCTGCAACAGCACGACGAAAAGGGCGTGCTGGACTTCTATGGGCACAGGGAGACCTACAGGGCTCTGCTAAAGGTGCTTCAATTGGAAACTTTCTCAAATCATTTTTCCTTGGTAATATTAGAAATCCTGCTAGAAAGATAGGAGACATGTTTCCTTCTGTGAGAAGATTTCTATCTCGGGGCTCATCAGTAAACGAGTCTTATTCTATGATTAATGAGGGAGGGCTCTGGGATTTTGTAAAGAGAGCTACCGCACGCGGCGCTAGCAATGTTAGAGATGCTGGTGTAGAAGGCATGGGTGAAGAAGACTTTGTTAATCTTATTTCAGCTGTTGCAACTGACTTAGAGTCTATTGCAGATAGCATCGATGAGATAGCAGCTAATGAAGATATAATATCTATGATGCAGGAGTGGTCTGACTTTATTGGAGCGACATTCTCGTCTGCTGAAACATCAAGCGGACTCTCACACGTGATAGAGATGGTAGGGGGCGAAGACGTCGTAACAGAACACTTCTATAGTGAGATTATGAAACCATTTATTTCTTATCAGATCGACGTCTTGGGAAACCAATTGATGGATATAGGGCTATCAGGGGAGCAGAAAGAATTAATTGAAGGCATTTTTTCTGAAGCATCGACCTCTGTATCACGGTAAGTATAATAAATAGTTTATTGTGTTATAATGTAGATTAATAGCTGAAGGAGATTGTTATGTCTATTGCAGGAGAATCTAGTTGGATTCCTGAGATTGTTTATGAGGATTCTGAAGAGGGCGGCTCAAGTATTCCGTTTGTTATGGTTCCTAGTGATGAGGAGATGCCAAATCTTCTTTATATCTTTGAGAGCAGGGAGACAGGAGATGTTGAGCCTGGATCAGATGGTGAGGAAGTTCCTGTTTTACAGTGGGACCTCCACCAATATGCTGATATGGGCGTGCTTAAGCAAAGATTAGATCCTCTAACTTTTGATCTTGTGAGGGCATCACTTGGGCTGGAAAGCCTATCATCTGCGACAGAGAAGGGACAAAAGCTTACAAGTAAGATTAGAGAAAATATTGATTCTGGTGAATCTCATTAAGTTTTTGTTTTTTTTGTTTTATCGGTATATTTAATAACGTGCGGAGGAAATATAATGAATTTTGATGTTAACAGACTTGCTCGGCTGGCTGGGTTGGGTTCTCCTGAGAGTGGTCAGCTAAATGAGGCTGGTAATAGAAGTCAAAGAGAAGATCCAGGAAAGCCTGATGATGTCGACCATCGCTGGGGCAGGAACCAGATAAGCGAACGAGGAGCCAAGAAAGGTGACCAGTCTGCTTCTCATAGAGACTATGAGCCCGTAGATGAGGATCTCGATGAGCTACGCGGAGACAAGAAAGGTGATCAGTCTGCTTCTCATAGAGATTATATGGATGAAGAAGAGATGTATGAAAAAGAAGTTCACGTTGATAAGCCGGGCCGGGGCAAGGGCAAGGATGGGAACGATGAAGATGTCATGCTTGAGATAGATGAGAATATGCTTCGCAGAGAGATCAGAAAAATGAGACAGGAGCGCCTGGAAGAGAACAGGCTCCGGGTGGCAATCCGCGGTGAGATACAAAACGTTTTAGAGGATCTTGGTGTTGAATCTGATAGTAGCTGGGTTTATGGAGATAATAAACCATCAAACAGTAGAAGCGGCTTCGTAAACATGGCATTTCCTGGAATTGGATTTAAGTAGAAATAAATACTTTCCCACGTTATTTATTTAAGCGGATCAGCTATGCTGATCCGTTTTTTTGTATATACTCTCTAATATTTGTGATATAATTTACTGTTAGAGGTATTGTTATATGAAACTAAATGTGGGTCAGATAGTCTTTCTATTGTCTCAAAATGATTTAAAAATATTCCCTGCTCAGGTTGTAGAGGAAATCAAGAGGAAAACAATTGAGGGAGAGACTATCTCTCATACCATTAGACTTCCTGATCAAAATTTGACAGAAGTTTCTTTAAGTGAAGTTAAGGCTAGTATTTTTTCTTCTCTAGGCGATCTTGAATCCAAGATGATAGAAGACTCTAAAAATAAAATAAGTGAAATGATCAAGGGTGTAGAGAAAATGTCAGAAGTGTTTGGCTCACCGAGCGTAGCACCTGAGAATGAAGAAGAAGTCATGAAGGTGGATTTGGGTGGTGGTGTTCAAGGAAAGATTAATTTAGCTGATATACCATAAGGAGAGACAAAATGGAAAAAACGCTATCAGAAAATGAAATAAAGGTTCTTAGAGAGAAAGGTCTTATTGATAGTCAAGAAATTGCTGTTAGGGCGGGAGACCTTGTTCTTGCTGAAAATGTTCTAACCAGGGCAAGAAGAGTTATTGATGGAGCAGGGTCTGTACTAAAAGAATCTAAGAGACAGCTTTTAAAGGGTTGATATGAGTGAAACTAATAAGCTTGTTAAGTTTGACATTAATGCGAGAGAAGATCTTCTAGAAGGTGTTAATGTTCTTGCTGATGCTGTAAAAGTAACAATGGGACCAAGAGGTAGAAATGTTGTTATTGAAAATCCAGGTAGGCATCCTACACTTACAAAAGATGGTGTCACTGTCGCAAGGGCCATTAATTTAAAAGATTCTTTTTTAAACCTTGGTGTTCAAATGATAAAGGAGGCAGCAGGAAGGACAGCTGAGACAGCAGGAGATGGAACGACGGCTGCTACTGTTCTTTCTCAATCTATTTTTTCTGAGGGATTAAAGATGTTAGCTGCTGGATACCCTGCATCTGATATCAAGGCTGGTATCGATCTTGCTGTATCTAGGATTATTAAAAATCTTAAAAAGGAAGCGATACCGGTAACCAAAGACGATGAAGTGAGACAGGTTGGTACGATATCTGCAAACGGAGAGGTTGAAATTGGAAATCTCATATTTGATGCAATTGATGCTGTTGGAAGAGATGGTGTGATAACAGTTGAAGAAGCTAAGGGAATGAATAGCTCTCTATCTGTAGTCGAGGGCATGCAGATAAATAGAGGATATCTTTCTCCATACTTTGTAACAAATCAAGAAAAAATGACTGCGGAGTTTGAAAGTCCACTTATTCTTCTATGCAATAAGAGACTTGACAGTCTTAAAGAGATAATGCCTTTATTAGAAAAGGTACTGGATGCACAAAAGCCATTGCTGATAGTTGCTGATGATGTGGATGGAGATGCGATGCAAGGGCTTGTAATCAACAAGATGAGAGGTTCACTTAATGTATGCGCAATTAAATGCCCAGGATTTGGAGAAAATAGAATCAACATGCTCCAGGATCTTGCAACAACGCTTTTGTGTAAGATTGTTTCTCCTGCGTCCGGAGAAAGCATAGAGGACATATCCTTAGAAGATCTGGGAAAATGTAAAAAGGTTATTGTAGGAAGAAGCGGAACCATATTCGTTGGTGGGTCAGGCACAAAAGAAGATATAGATAACAGAGTATCATCGCTAAGGGAATCATTAAATGATCCATCATTAGATGATAAAGAAAAGAATATGTTAAGAATTCGATTATCTAGATTGGTCGGAGGTGTTGCTGTATTAAGTGTGGGTGGAGCTACAGAGTCTGAGCTTTGTGAAAGAAAAGATAGGGTTGATGATGCCTTAAGCGCCACCCAGGCAGCCATCGAGGAGGGAATAGTTCCAGGTGGGGGTGTCGCTCTCGTCAGAGCTGCAAGCGAAATTAAGGTAAAGAAGTCATCATTTGATGGAAGAGACGCGGGTATTCAAGTTGTTAGAAACGCATGTTTTTCTCCTTTAAAACAAATTGTTGAAAATGCAGGAGGAACTCCAGACGTTGTTTTAGAAAAAGTATCATCGATGAAAAGAAGTGAGGGCTACAATGCTTTAACTGATGAGTATGGAAATATGTTTGACATGGGAATAGTTGATCCACTAAAGGTTGTGAGATGTTCATTAGAAAATGCTGCCTCTGCGGCATCAATGATGCTCACAGTAGGATGCGCAATGATAGAAGATAATATTGATGATTAGAATAATTGCACATAAAAACGCTACCGTGTAGGATATTTATCTACAGGTGCATCTTATGTCAGTAGAAGAAAACAAGATAAGAGAAGCTGTACGGGCTCTTTTAGAACAAGACACAGATCTTCGTCTCAATAGAGATCTTGTCAATGTTACGCTCAGGCTTATAATGGAACAAGAGGCGCATGTTCCTGATACACTTACGCGAATAAGAGTTTTGCCAACAGTATCTGTTGTTGGACAAAAGGAGCCTGTAGAGAGAACACCAAAGGGTAGCACATTTTTAGTCATATATGTAAAATTTCTTCCTTCGACAGGAGACAATTATAAAAATGTTTTGCATCTTGGAAAGCTAATAAAGTCTCTTCCTGGAATAAAGATAGTACGTGTTCTTTCTATAGGCGGGAGACCGACGCTGTATAAGGGTGAACCAATAGTTATATGAGTGTTAAAAAGCCCAGATCAAAGAGGGCGACAATAGCCGCAACGTATAGGGCAGATTTAGGCCTTATTCTTAGCTGGCTTAAATTAAACAAGGCAATAACAGCACATGGAGAAATTAGAGCGCTAAGAAATGATTCATATGCTGTAAGTGTAAAATCAAAAGTAAACAAAGCGTCTCTTAATGATCTTGTAAAAGACAAGTTTGGTATTTTTGCAAAGGTTATTTAAATTTTCGTGTAAACTATTGCTAGCTGATATATAATAAATCATAATCCTATAAATCATCTTGAGAAGGAGATTCAATGAGAAAGAATAGGATGGAAGACCTTGCAGTGATGCCTGATGATGAGTTTTTTTCACTGCTTTATAAAACAAAGAGAAGCGTATCAAGCGCACAGAGAAAGCTAGACAGGACACATCATAAAGATGATAAGTCTTATCTAGATGATCTTGAAGTAGAGATGTGCTACATTCAACGTGAAGCAGAGGTGCGTGAAAAAAGAAGGGAGATGCATACAGAGTATCTTTCATCTTTGCGTAAAAAGTTTGCAGTCGCTTAATTTTTTTCCTTTCCTTTTAAAAAACAGTGTCTATATTAATAACGACAACTAGGAGAATAGTTTGAAAAGCTCAATTGATGCTTATTTTAAAGATGTTGGCAGAACTTCACTGCTTACTAGAGAACAAGAGGTCTCTCTTTCTAAGAGAATTGAAAAAGGAGATCTCGTAGCTAGAAGTGTTATGATTGAATCAAATCTTCGTCTTGCAATAAGCATAGCGAAAAGATACTATAAGAGCGGATGCTCTATGGAGGATTTAATCCAAGAATCAAATATTGGCCTAATTAAGGCAGTTGAAAAATTTGATTGGAGAAGAGGGTTCAAGTTTTCAACATACGCTAGCTGGTGGATCAAGCAGTCTGTGTGTCGTCACATCAGCTCTCATAGAAACACTGTAAAGGTTCCAGCTCACACAAATAGTCTATCTCTTAAAATATCGAGACTAAGAGATGAGTACAAGAAGGAATTTAGACAAGAGCCTAGTATATCTGAAATATCTGAAATCTTGAGCGTTACAGAAAATATGGTCAAGGCCAGCTTAAGCTCTATTAAGTTTCAAAATATACTATCTGTAGACGGAGCGATGGGCAGAGGTGATAATAGTAGAACTATCTTAGAAACCATTGCAGATGATGACTTTCCAGATCTTGATGAAATGATTGATAGGGAAAAGATGGTTAAGGTGATATCATCATCGCTATCACGCCTTACAAAGAGAGAAGAACAGGTTATGAGGCTTAGATTTGGTCTTTGTGAAATAGATGATGAAGAAGAGTTTGTCTTGGATGAAGAAGAATTAGGAATCATTTTAAAGGGAGCACTATAATATGTCAATGCCAAAGGGACATAAGTCTAGACATGGGTATGCAACGGTAGCGTCAATAGAGGGCGGATTCGGATATAGAGAGATAGCAGAGCACATGTCGGAGAAAGGAATCAAAATGAATCACTCTACAGCTCGAAACATCTTTCTGTCAGCTATGAGGAAGATAGCAAGGGATGCGTGTCTGTTCTATGATATAGAACCTACAAAGGAGAATCTTAAGAAGGTATCATCTGATCCTAGATTTCAATCTGGAATTATTGACTTCTTACAGGATAGTAATGTTCGATAACATTTTTCAAGGTCTTTTCGGCCTTGCGTGTGAAACAAAATTGCTAGAGGCTTGTGAATGGGACGAAGATAGAGCTCAGATTGTATCTGAGCTTTTTTCTAAAACACTTGAAGAGATGTCTGAAGGTGAAGACTTAAAGTCACTAGATGATGTAAGTGATAAAATTAGATCAAAATTAGAGGGTTCGATGTCTGAAAACGAAATAGTTATATTGTTAGAGATATTATCGGACAGTATAGATCATTTTGTGACTTTTAGCGGGCAAGAAGAAAAGTATGACAATTAAATTTTTCTTCGATGCACTAAGGATTAATAATGGAAGATCGGAGAGATTTAGAGAAAAATAAACTGCCAGGTTGTCTTGTAAGAAACATAAGAGATGATGCTGTTGGGGTTGTTGTTTGTAAAGATAACCCCCATAGTGATTATTGGAAAGTCCTCTCTGAGGGAGAGATAGTTTCCTGGTTTGAAACAAATATTGTGGGAATCGACGATGAGCAATTCAACGGAATTGATGTTAGACATATTTCTAGATGAAGAAACTGAGACAGTAGTAATAACAATTGGAAGAGCGACATTTGCACTGGACATGAGTGAGTTTATGGAGCTGTGCAGTGAAATAGATGCTGTAAGAGACGAGGTGGTTAGAAATTCAGGCATCGTTAAGAAGTATAGCTCTGTCGGTGCGTTTGGAAGCTTATTCTTTAAGTCACAATCAATTGATGACGATGTAAATTAATCTAATATTTACTATATCAGAAAATGAAATAAATTACTGTTGATGACCCATATTTATTACATGAGACTTAGGAGTTAATAGTGGCACTTAAAAATTTTCAAGGGCAAGGACCAAACTGGGTCGGCTCATATCAAACAGCTGGGACACCATATGTCACAAGCTCTAATGCAACGGGAACAACAGCGGGCCCTAACAGAATTCAATTTCCATATGTCACAAAGACATTAACGGTTCGAAATCACGGAGCCGTAGCTCTACGAGTCGCTTTTTCAATGTCTGGATCTTATGCAGTTGGAGAGACAGTAAAGGGCGGTCAGACAAAACCTCAGAGCTCTGCTACAAACGACCAAGGAAGTAACTTTTTTACTCTTCCTGCAATAGCGGCAACCGTTGCTCCGTCTCAGGTAACACTTGATGTAAGGTGCAAGGAGATTTTCCTCATGTCAGCTCACGAGACAACTGAGACAGCATATAGCTTATACGCAGGTCTTACTGGAATTTCCACAGATCAGTTCCCAGTCTTATCAGCCAGTAATGAATTTAAGGGAATCGGATAATATGCCAGTGTCTGAAAATGTACGAGAGCTTGTTGAAAAATTAACAAGCGTAGAGAATGAGTTAAAGCTACTTCAAGATGATAGAAGGGAGCTTCTCTTAGAATATAAAGATAAAATTGATATGAAGGCGTTTAGAGCGGCGTGGTCTATAGCTAAGCGACGTGAGGGCGTTAACGAAATAGAATTAGATAATATCTTAGATATCATAAGGGAAAACTAAGATGCTATGCGCCGAGGCTCTCTAATAAAGATATCTGAATCAGGAATGTTATCTGCTGGCATAGATTCGCAGATGCCTAATCTTGGTGTAGTTGTTGATTCAGATGACATCTTTTTAAGACTGGCAGAGATTCCTGGAAAGGAAAAATGCTGGAAGGTTTTAATCAATAAAAAGATTGAAACATTTTATGAGCAAGACCTTACAATCTTATAGATTAATTATGAAAAATAAAAAGACAGTAGCCGTGAGCGGTGGATTTGATCCTATTCATGCTGGACATGTTAGGATGATTTTGGATGCATCCAAGCTGGGTGATGTCGTAGTGATAATAAACAGTGATGAGTGGCTCTCAAGAAAAAAGGGATATGTTTTCATGCCCTGGGATGAGAGAGCTGAAATCGTTAAAGGCATCAGAGGAGTGACTAGAGTCGTTCATGCAACAGATGACGATGAAACAGTTTGTGAAACTCTTAAAGATTTAAAGAGAGATATCGATTTAGATATATTTGCAAACGGTGGAGATAGAATTGTTACAAATACACCAGAGATGAATGTTTGTGAAGATCTGGGAATAGAGATGGTGTGGAACTGTGGTGGGTCTAAGATTCAAAGCAGTTCTGAATTAGTTAACAAAAGGGTTTGGAGCCAAGACGGACTCTGGAATAAGACTCATAAAAAATCAAAGACAAAAACAGGAGATATAAAATGAACTTAGGAAGACTTGTGTTAGTCGAGAACTCAGCTCATAGAGGTGATTCTCACTATAATCAATTAACATTTGTTAAAAAAAATGGAGTAGTTGAGCAGGTGTTATTCACAGATAGAGAGCTTAATGTTGCAAGAGACAGAGCAGTAAAAAACTTTAATGATGTATCAGGTGTTAGTTGGCTGGATCGAATAGCTGCATTTAAGATTAGTGTTTTTTCAAAGCTTCTTTCCGTATGGGCAAAATTTCGTGCCTAATGTGTGGAGTGATCCATCGATACTTAAATGCATCAAGAACCCAGCATCAGCTGGCTATGAGATAAAGATCAAGTGCCCAGAGATAACCTTCGAGGGTGTTCGCAGCCAGCCTGATTTTGCATCGTTATTCATAACATTTTTCCCCAATAAAGATGTTGTTGAGCTTAAGTCTCTTAAGGAATATTTCTATCAGTTTAGAAGTAAAACATTCTCTTATGAAAGACTTGTGAATGTAATTTATAAAGATATGATGTCAGTTTATAAACCCACTAGGTTGAGACTTGTTATGATTTGTAACGCTCGAGGAGGGATCAGTAGCAAGCTAACGATAGATTCAGACTGGTCAATCCGAGGTGGAAAGGAAGAGTTTCGTGACTGGCTCGGGCAGGAAGATGAGTGGTAATCATTAATATTTATTATTATGGATCAGCGTAATAAGCTTTATTACATGTGCCCTGAGTGTTCAGCTTCTGTTGTTTGGTCACTTATAAGTGGGAAAAATGGAGCTTCATCTAGAATAATATGCACAAACAATCCTGAAGTTTCTAAAGCCGACTGGAACAAGCACAAGGCAGTTTTTTGTTTCTGGATTGGTGTAGCTGTTAGACAGAGAGACGGTAGTGTAAGGTTATTTGACAGAGATGGAATAAGTCACATTAAAGGGGTCTTTCGAAATACCTAATACTTAATTGTATGGGAAGACGTAGAAAAAAACTATGGAGCAAGAGATCTATATATGAAACTTCTGAAGGTAAAAAAGTTTCAATGGATAGCACGTGGGAAGTCGCAATGGCAAAGAGGCTCGATGATTTAGGGGTGAGGTGGGTTAGAGATGATACACTCAAGCTATCGTACTTAACACGGGGCAGGCGCAAAAGAAAATATATTCCTGATTTCTATTTGCCAGAGCATGACCTCTATATTGAAGTTAAGGGTTACTGGACTGATGCGGCACGCCACAAGATGAAAGATGTCCAGAAGAGGAATCCTGTCAAGATTCTCATAGTGGAATCTCTATCAGAGATATCAGATGTAAATCTTGAAATCTTGAAATATACTTCACGATAGACGCCATTGTAGCTCAGTTGGTAGAGCAGTGCTCTTGTAAAGCACCGGTCGGAGGTTCGAGTCCTCTCAATGGCTCCGCACCTATAATTTTTATAGAGCTTAGATATAATGATACATGAAACTTATATTTTTTGGAATGTTTGGTCTCTTTTTGGAGATAATATTTACATCATTTCGTAATCTTATATGCAACAAGGATGTATCTTTGATAGGGCATACGTCACTGTGGATGTTTCCTGTCTATGCTATTGGACTAACATTTGGGTTAGACTTTATTAGATCCTTGATATTGACAGATGTTATTAGATGGGCTTCCTATCCTATATGGATATGGACTGTTGAGATCATTTTTGGATCATTACTATTAATTTTCGGTATCAGGGCATGGGATTATCACTATCTACAGGATAAGTTTCATTGGAGAGGATTAATAAGCTATGTTCATGCTCCTGTCTGGATCATGTTTGGCTTAATGGTGGAGACAATAGATGGAAAATTATTTTAGCTGCATATTAGTTTTTTATACATTTGAGAAAAATCATGTATAATTCTCTCTTATACGAGAAATATATGAAACCAATAATACTAACTTCACTTTTACTATTAGGGACAATTGACGCTATAGAGGATAAAATAGCAGTAGTTGAAATAACTGATAGCGACCACGGTGTAATCACAACAACACTTCCCACCTCAATATTCCCATGCCAGATTTCTGAGGGAGACATGTTCTATTTTGAGTATTCAAATGGTGTTACGGAAATTAGGTGTGGAGATCCAGAATAGCTGTTGCTTATATACAATGACATAAATTTGCAGTACATTTCTTTATGAAGAAATTTTTAATTGTTTTTTCTATTTTAATGTGTGGGTGCTCCACACATAATCTCAAGTTCAATTCCACAAGCAGCCTTTGCCTTGATGGAATGTTTGCTAATTTTATAGATGCAAGATGCAAAGACGTCAGAGAGAATGGATCTTGGGGAAAATATACTGATGAAGATACACTGGCTTGGGAATTTCAATGTGTAGAGCCCAGGGTTGAAACAGAGTGGACATCTATAAGATATATCATTGTTCAACCCGGAGCAGGTGTCACTGATAGATCTCTTATGCCTATATGTGGAGATATGTCAGTTATTGTTTTAACTCCTCATGTGAGTCTTGGAAGTGAGTTTGATGATACAAATTCATCAAGCTCTTCGCCAAGGAGAGGAAGATGAGGCGTAAAAAGTTTAACGCTCTCTTAGAAAATGATGATGAGTTTGGTCTTCCGTTAAAATTAGTAAAAAAATATTTTGATCCATATTATATTGAACGATCAGTAAAGATAGAAAATAATTCGATAAACTTTAAGCGGTATGCGTGTGGGTATGTCATGGGAAATGGGCTTCAGCATAGATCAGCTATGCTTGACTTTTGTTCTGATTTTGGTGTTCCAGATGATTGTTATAAATTTGTGGATCAAAAGTGCAAAGAGATGGGAACTAATTCTGTTCACTTTGGAGCTGGTTCACAGAAAAAGGGCGATAAGACATTTTATAAAGCTTATTTGGGACACGCAGAAGAGAATAAATTTGATCGACAAGAATTTGCATATGAGTGGGAAAGTGGATCAGGTGACTATTTTTCAAGAAAATATTTGACAAAGACAGACTTAGAAAAAGAAGAATTTTCAATTCTAATTGAAACAACATTTAATAATTATGAAATGATAGAATACTCTAATAATATCTTAAACGATGCCTTCAAAAGTGTGGAAAAAATAACAAGCTTCATTTGTCTGGGAGATCATGATGACGATAGAGCAACAGCTGGAATCAAGCTGTATGATACAGACCGCCAGGTCTCATCAGTTCAATCTAATCTACGGCCCATATTTGAAGAGTTTGGATTATCATGGAATCAGTTGATGCAATTAAGCCACGGAGAGTTTAACTCTCTAAGAGCACACTGGGTTACGTGGGGAATAGATAGGGACAAAAATAAATTTTTAAACATCTATGTAGATGGAAAACATGAGAAAAACTATGAAAAAAAATGATATAGATAAATTAGTAAGCTTAAGAGCATTTGTAATACACCAGTACAATAGGCTAGATGGAAGATTAAATCCGTCCGGTGCTGTTATGAAACAAATAGATGCAGCTTTGACCTATGAGGAAATAGTGAAGAAGCTAGATTTAGTTCTTTCTGAGCACGTATCTTTTGAAAAAGATAGCAAATGATCTAGCATAGCGCTATTGCGCTTGATGAAATCATAATTTCTCACCTATGTATTATTGGGTGAGAAGTTTTATGATGTCGCAATTGTGTAGCTTCGTTAAAGAAATAGCAGCTTTATCTTTATTGATACTGCTGCCGCTTTCTTTGTCTTGTCAAGGCGATGTGATGATAGCTGATAAGAGCGAGACTCGCGTTGTTGTTGATTCGTTTGTTCAAGTAGATATGATCGACGAGCTAGACATTCTTGTAGTTGTAGACACGTCTGGGTCAATGAGAGATAACTTTGACGATGTCGGACTTGGGATGGAGACGCTCAGAATAGATATTGAGAATTTAACTTTAGATTATCAATTTGGATTTATCACCGCCGACCCGACTAATTCTTCATTTGTGGGACCCTATAGTTCAACATCATCTTCAATTGATATCTTATTAGCTGCTTCATTATTAAATAATACATTTTATGAAGAGGGATTTGCTGCCACACACGAATTTTTAAGATCAGAAGCTGGTCTATCTTTTTCAAGACCACAATCCGATTTCTTGTTATTTCTTATATCAGATGAAGACGAGCAAAGTAGTATTTCTTCGGAACTATTTCAAGAGTTTTTACAATCTGAGTTCTCTGAAGTCAATCATGATGTTGTAGCTATAACAACTATTATGGATGGGCTGTGCGGACATTCATATGATATTGGGTGGAAATATACAGAATTAGCTAGCCTATACGGAAAAAATTCAATCGATATATGCGGAGATTGGACCGTCTGGTTATCAGAATCTTCTTTTATAACTCAGCAAAAAGACCATATTGATTTAAGTGAGTCTGATCCCATTGTAAGTTCAATTGTCGTGTATGTTGATAACAGCTTCACATATGAGTGGGAGTACATAGAAGAATTTAATAGAGTTCAACTTGATTCAGTTCCTGATTACGGATCTCTTATCGAGGTGGGATACAAGGTAAACATATAGGAGGATCATATGAATCGTTGTATAGTATTATTTTCTACATTATTTTTAATGTTGACATTTGGTTGCAGCGATTATACTGTTAGTAAAGTTATAGAGTATGCTCCAGAGATAGAAGTGAGTCCAGTAAATCACGACTTCGGAGCTTTAAATGCCGGTGTAGAGACAAGAAATGTAGAGATAGTTATCTCAAATATCGGTAATGAGAAATTGTCTATCTCTTCTGTCTCTTTAGGAGTGGGATCTTCTAATTTTTCATTGAGCACATTATTAGATGATAGCTTAGAACCTGCAGAGTCTACTAGCTTATTTGTCACATATGACCCTGTGACATACGAGACAAATAGCAATTCTGTCATAATTCAGTCTAATGATGAAGATGAGCCAGAAGTCGTAGTTGATTTAGACGGATCGGGAGATGCGCCAGTTATTGATATCGATCCTATGTACCATGACTTTGGAACTGTTCTGATAGGGTGTGAAGAGCAGATCGATATCAAAATTAGCAATATAGGAAATGCTAATTTAGAAATTTCTGATATAGAGTACTTTGTATCTGTTCCTGTTGACTTTGATCTGTATGCAAATTATGATAGTGTGTACGGTGAACTGCCATGGACAATAGCTCCTTCTGACTCTACAATAGTGACTGTTTTTTATACTCCTCTAGATCTGCTAGATGATGCTGCTTATGTTGAAGTGACTTCAAGTGATCCCGTGAATGTAAATGTTCAATCAGATCAATTAGGGCTGGGAGATTATGAAGGGTGGGTGCTGGATAGCTTCACGCAGGATGGAGAGGTTTCAGTAGATATTCTATTTGTCGTCGATAACTCTGGGTCCATGTCATCTAACCAGACAAATTTAAAAAATAATTTTGATGATTTTATCGCCGTGTATGTGGGTGCTGGTGTAGATTATCATATCGCTTTAATAACTACAGATGACGCTAGTTTTGTTGGAAGCATCATAACACCCGCCGATTCAGACCCAGCTGGATCATTTAATGATCAAGTTGATTTAATTGGGTATGGAGGAAATCCACATGAAAAAGGGCTGTGGTATTCTTATGTATCAACTGATTCTGGCGGTGATGCATCACCTGGTTCATCAATAGGATTCTTTAGAGAATCTGCAAAGCTAGTAATTGTTTATGTATCTGATGAGCCTGATTTCTCTCATTCAACTTCAGCAGGCGGTGGGTCTACATCGATGGTTCCATCAGATTATTCATCACATCTTTTAGCGCTAAAGAGCTCGTCAGATCTTGTTGTCGCTCATGCAGTAGCTGGTGATCACCCTTCAGGATGCACAGGCAACGGCAGCGCACAATTTGGAGATGGATATTATGATGTAGTTTCAGATCTAGGAGGTACATTTATGTCAATTTGTGCATCTGACTGGAGCGTCACAATGGACACACTAGCTAGAGAATCCATGGCCATAATGACCTTTCCGCTTTCTAATAATCCAATTGAAGACACCATTCAGGTTGAAGTAGACGGATCTCTATCAACGGACTGGTCCTACGATAGCTCAGCCAATTCTATTTCTTTTACAGTTGCTCCAGCGGATGGAAGCAATATTGACATCACATATGCTATATGGGCAGACTGTGAAAAGGATACGGGAGATTCGGGATAGTGAAGGTTTTAAAAAACAAGACGTTCTGGTCAGTTCTTTCAGGAGTAAATGCTACATCCGCCTTGTTTTGTGCAGCTATGGGAAGCGCTGAGGGAGTTTTATTTAGCGGAATAGGATTCTTAAGCTCTACATATATTCTTCTCTTTGTTTGTGAAAAATAGATCCTACTACGTGTAAATTAATGAATATTGTATTATACTTTATTCATGATTAATATGCCGGGTTGGTGGAATTGGTATACACAACAGACTTAAAATCTGTCACCCTGTGGGTTTGCGGGTTCGAGTCCCGCACCCGGTACCAATTGAACTTATATACTGGAAAAAAGTGAATAGAAAACAAAGAAGAGCTGCAGCAAAGATGGCACAAAAGGCGGGACATGATGACCTGTCTAAAAAGATAATGCTATTTAATGAAATTGGAGATGAGTGTACTTGCTGTGAATCTCCTTTCGATAAGACAGATGCAGAGATGCTCAATAGTTGGATGGTCATAGTTCGAGAAGAAAAGAATTTAGTTAATATATACTGTCCAGAATGTTGGGAAAGGGCAAGAGAAGCAATTGCTACCCTAAAGAAGGATGGAGAAGTTGAACGAGAAGAGGAGTGAATTTTCATGGAAGGTCTTGCTTTTGGTGCTATTGATAATGGCATTGTGCTAATTGGCATGTACATGGGTGTGGATATCGAAGGGTGGGTTGCAAGAAGACTTGGAAAGGATGCTAATCCGCTTCTTGGCGCAGTCGTAGGAGCAACAAGTTTTAATTCTGTATCAGATGGTGTTGCTGCCGCACTTGATCCGGCAATGAGCGGAATGACGACTGGAATAGTTTTGGGCTGTCTGTCTGTTATGATTTTTATACCTATCATAGAAAAGTTTAAGAGAAAGCCAGGCGCTAAATGAAATTAGGTGATGAAGGATCTTTAAGTTATAAATTCATAGTCAAAAAGGAAAGGCTCGGTAGAGTTTGTCCAGGATCTCCGTTTTACTACAAGGGCAGGCTGTGGGTAAGCCTAAACAGGGCAGATGGCGGAGGAAAGCTTATTAGATCTCTTGAGGGTGGCGAGCATGAAATTCAGATACTTCCATCAACTACAATAGTTTTATATTTGCTTTCAGGAAAAAAAATTAAAAAAGCCCCTGTTCACGCACAAAATGGTGATTAAATTATTTATGACACAAACATAGGAGTTTAAAAGATGTCAAAAGTTATAGGAATTGATTTGGGAACTACAAATTCTGCTGTTTCAGTTATGGAGTCAGCAGGAGCAAAAGTTATTAATAATGAGGAGGGTGCACGAACTACACCCTCTGTGGTTGCATACACTAGGGAGGGAGATAGATTAGTCGGTGTTACAGCTCGGCGCCAAGCTATCACGAACCCTGAAGATACAGTGTACTCTGTGAAGCGGTTTATGGGAATGAAGATGAATGATGTAAAGCGTGAATCTAAAAATGTTCCATATAAAGTCGTTACAAGCAAGGGTGGGATGTGCAAAATATCTGTCGGAGGAAAGAAGCTTTCTCCTCAAGAGATTAGCGCACAAATTCTTATTAAGCTTAAGAGAGATGCTGAAAGATATTTGGGACATGAAGTTAATGAGGCTGTTATTACAGTGCCTGCCTACTTTAATGATGCTCAAAGACAGGCCACAAAGGATGCAGGAAAGATTGCCGGGCTAGACGTTAAGAGAATTATCAACGAGCCAACGGCGGCGGCCCTAGCTTACGGACTAGACAAGACTGATGAGCAGAAGATAGCTGTATATGATCTTGGCGGAGGTACGTTCGACATCTCTATTCTAGATATATCAGATGGTGTTGTCGAGGTCATGAGCACAAACGGAGATACACATCTCGGGGGCGACGATGTTGATCAAATAATTATGGACTGGATGCTATCTGAGTTCAAAAATAGCGCAGGAATCGATGTAAGCTCTGATACCATGGTTCTTCAGAGAGTGAAAGACGCAGCAGAGAAAGCTAAGATTGAGCTCTCGAGTACACAGAAAACAGATATCAATTTACCGTTCCTCACAGCAGACGCAGCAGGCCCTAAGCATCTTGCTCTCACACTCACTCGTTCAAAGTTTGAGCAGATGATCGAATCTTTTGTAAAAAAGACATTGATCCCAGTGAAGAATGCATTAAAGGATGCCGGACTAAAGGCATCTGATATAGAGGATGTCATACTTGTTGGCGGATCCACTAGAATCCCGTCTGTGAGAGATGCTGTTGAGAAGCACTTTGGAAGAAAGTCTAACTCATCTGTCAATCCAGATGAGGTTGTCGCAATGGGAGCGGCAGTTCAGGGAGGTGTTTTTTCAGGAGATGTCAATGATATCTTGCTCCTAGATGTCACTCCGCTTTCTCTTGGAATCGAGACTCTAGGGGGTGTATGTACAAAGCTAATTACTCGCAATACAACAATTCCATGCTCAAAGAGCGAGTTATTTTCTACTGCTGCAGATAATCAGCTCGCAGTAGATATTCACGTGCTTCAGGGAGAGAGAGAGTTTGCAACTGATAACAGGACTTTGGGCCAGTTCCAGTTAACAGAAATTCCACCTGCTCCAAGAGGAATGCCTCAGATTGAAGTCACATTTGATATCGATGCAAATGGAATTGTAAGTGTCTCAGCAAAGGATCGCGCCACTGGAAAGGAGCAGTCTATCACAATCACAGCAGGAGAGACTTTAACAGATGAAGAAGTCAAAGATATGGTGGAAAATGCTAAGTCTCACGAGGAAGAGGATAAGCTTCGCAGAAGGGTGATTGAATCAAGAAATAAGCTAGACTCTATGGTTTATCAATCTGAAAAGATTATCAATGATCATGGTGAAAATCTTTCTGATGAGATTGTTGTTGAGATTAGAAGCAAGCTAGAGAGCGCAAAGAGTGCACTGGACTCTGATGATGTCTCATCTCTTGATAGCGCATACTCAGAACTTGAATCAGTAATTCACACAGCAGGCGCAGAGATGTACAAGGCGTCTCAACAGGAAGATCAGACTTTGTCACCAGAGGATGAGGTGATTGACGCAGATTATCAAGAGGTGTCTCCTTAGTATTTCATAGAGTTCTTTGTTTGTGTGGTAGATAATTACTATTGTGGACAAGAATAATGAAAATTCTTGAATCAGATCTAAGAAAGATTGTAAGATGTGAGCTAAGAGAATCTTATCTTTCAGAGGTATCGGCATCAGAAGTGATTTTTGGTGAACCAGCTGGGCCTTCTGGTACCTTAGGGGATCGAGAGAGAAATAGAGATTATTTTACTGATAAAGAGAGAAATGTTGGACTTTTAAAAAAGCTAGCTGAAATGATTCAAGAAGCTGCAATGAGCCCAGCGGGAGGAATGCTGCCTTGGGGGCTTGAAGCATTTTTATGGTTTCTGGGATTGAGAGAATCTGAGATGAACATCACAGGAAAAAAATATATAGAAGCGATGTACTGGGTCGCAAAATCAGCTAAAGCAAGGGGATCATCTGAAATTAACTATGAAGATTATCAGAGGGGGCAAAAAGCAGCAGGAATAAAAGATACTGCTCCCACGCATGCCTCTTCTAACAGATCGGGACCATCAGCTATTTTGAGCTTTAATCCCTACACTGCAATGTCGATCGTGATAGGCCAGGCTCCAGTCAGAGGAAGTAGAGGAAGTGGGTATCTTATCCGAGACAGATACAATTTTGATTTAAATAGAGAACCAGGAACACGTCATAAGGTGGAACAGTATATTTTCAGCATACCAAATGCAAGAGCACTAATTGAAAGAATTATTGGCGGAAAGGTTGGGGGCGGAGCGACTGGCTGGCTAGAAGAGTTGATGGTTATGTATGAGGCGACATTCAAGTACTATGGATATAAATTCAAAATTCAAACGCCTTCCAAAGATAAGGTTGAAGACTAGTCCGTTTGTCAAGTCTAATTTTGTAAAGTTGTTTATTTTGCTGTATTATTAGATTGTAAAAAAATCTTTTAGAGAAAGTATTTAACAATGAAAACAATTATCCTGGCTACAGTGTGCAGTGTGCTGGTTTTTTCTCAAACCACATACGGTGAATCATCTATGAGAACACTTGAAAAGGCTGCTGTTAATAGTTCTAGATCTGTTGAGAATATCATTAATTCCCACTTTTACGATATGGGTAGACGAGCACAGAGAGATCAGCTTACAGTAGTAGACAATACTGAACTGAATGTTATGTATGGTGGAATGATAGCTGTTGGAAGTGTTCTGTATCCAGAGGCAGCTAAGGTTCTAAGACATATTATGTGGGGAAGTGGAGAGGATATTGAGCTTAGCTCGAGGTACATTAGAAATAGCCCAGTGATTAGAAAGTGCCTAAAGGGAAAGGGACCAGGGTCCTACACGTGCCCGGGCTTTAGGCAGAGTGAGGATAGACGTCTCTCTTATGTATTCAATCCGTATCAATTAGTTGTCAGAGACATGGGAGATCGTATCGAATACACCACATCAATTAACACTGGAGACTGGGCCCCTATAACAAGATCCTCAATTAGGACGGAGTTTGATCTTGGAGTGATAAAGATTAAGATTCCTGACAGTCTTGTTCGGTCTGCTGTTGATATCGATCCATTCACAGCATCAGCAACCTGGTCTGAAGATAAGTGATATCGAGAAAACGAACAAGACGAGAAAGATATGATGACAAAAGTATCAATGCTAAAAATTATCCTATCAGTCTTTGTTGTATTAATTTCCAGTGTGATGGTAACCTTGGTTATCTTATCAGGAGTGCCGCTTGTTTTGGTGCAGAGACTATTCACGTAATTGGCTCTGTCCCAGACAGGTCCAAACTAAACTCTCTATCAGGAAGCTTGTTCGACTATGTCGAAGTTAAACAATATACATCACCAGATCAGTTTGTTGATTACACAAAAGACAATGGCATTAAACTCGTGTCTGCAGAGATTTGTGAAAGTTCAGAATCCATTGCTTCTTATTCTTTCGATTTTTCTAGCCCTGTGTGTCTGGTGGTGGGTCAAGAAGAATGTGGTGTTCCAGTAGGGATTATGATGAACAGTGATATCATACACATTCCTATGCCCGGTATCGGATATTGTTTAAACACATCACAAGCTGCGAATATAATCTTATATGAGGCTGTGAGGCAATATGAACAACGATAAGAAAAATGATGGAAATAATCCTTCGAAGACTGATGTCATTAAACTATTAGATTCGATGGTATTCGATCTCATAAACGATCCCTTTGAAATACGACTGAGAAGAGATGATAAGGAGTCGACAATTAGAATATACGTCGAGGGAGACAATTCTAAAGCTGTAAGAGAAAAAATACCATCCAAATTTCATGGATTCGTAACGATCATATACAACGTTCCTACAGAATTTATACATGAAAAGTTTTATCGTGGGCGGGAGTAACTCAGTTGGTAGAGTCACAGCCTTCCAAGCTGTTGGTCGCGGGTTCGAGTCCCGTCTCCCGCTCCACCCTTTTGTCTCATTCTAGAATATTTAATTATGCAACAGAGGGGTCATCATGAATAAGAAGGGATGGATAACGGGTTCAGGAAGAGAGATAATATTTAAAGACATTCTAATAGAAATTGAGAGGTACGTGGCAGACGGCGGAAAGATATTTATAGGATCAGATAGTCAGCTTTGCAATAACACATGCATATTTGCAACAGCGATATGTCTTCACGGTGCAAAGGGGTCAAAGGGTGGAAAGTATTTTTTTAAAAGATTTAAGGATAAAGGACCGCAATATTCTAATCTAAAATTAAGAATAATGAGCGAGGTAACTCACACACTAGATGTGGCAATGGATCTAATGGGCATGTTTCCTGATTCAGACATAGAGGTTCATGTTGACATAGGTAGAGGCCCAAGATCCAAGACCAGTGGGTATATCGATCACATACAGGGGTGGGCTCAGTCGACTGGCCTAATATGTAAAGTCAAACCAAATGCGTGGGCTTCTGCGTCTGTTGCTGACAAACATACAAAATGACACGATGCGTAATAGTTATAACTGAATGGAGAGCCATCGATGAAGATTAATCAAGAACAGCTAAGATCACTAATAAGAAGATCCCTTCTCGCAGAGCAGGCAGATGCTGGTGAAGAGTTTGAGACAGCAGCCAGAGAGATGGATGATGACTTTGAATTCGATGAAGAGGTAGAGGCAGAAGCCGGTGGTTCCCCTCCTAGCATCGCAACTAACGTTAGAAACTATATATCGCAGCAATTTAGAGCAGCTAGAGATGCTGCAACCGAAGAAGAGAGGGTGGCAGCGGATGGTGTCCTTGCCGGGATGCTTCCCAGATATATTAGAGGAATGGACAGATACTCAAGTGAAGATCAGGGTGTAATACGCAACTGGAGAAGAGTGCTTGAAGATGATGCAGATACATATTCACAGACTGTGACAGCTCTTACAGCTCAGGCACCAGGTACTCAGCAGGCTAGAGAGCAGATCTATAACGTCCCAGGTGACACGTCATGGGAGTACAAGGTAGGAGTTGGACCAGGAGCAGACCCAGATGATCCTGAACCGCCTATGACCTGGTTCACAAGGAAGCAGGGGTCTGAAGAGTGGATATCACTTAGTGCTGAAAAGTTCACCACAGCTAGAGGAAATCTAGATGAGCACTTCCCAGATGCCAGGTGGGAGAATGAGTCCATCCACGCCGAGCCGCATCAGGCCGACGGACGTCAGCATGCCAGGGGTGAAGAGGAGTCTGAAGATGAGGCCGGAGAAGAAGCGAGTGCTGAAGTTTCTAGCCAGGTCCTTCGCGGATTAGAGACACACGACCTAAGCCTGGAAGACGCCATGGGAAATTGGAACCGGCAGGTGTCAATGGATGATCTTGAGGCCGCAATAGAGAATCCTACTGCAGCATTCGTTGATGCTATTGATAGGGTGGGAACACTCGAGGGCCAGCTTTTCGCAGCTCTTCACATAGCGCGAGGTATCGATGGCATTGACACAGAAAGCGAAGATTACACATTTAACAAGACACCGATGGAAGCGATGGAGGATGACCTCAGCTTCAGCGATCAGAAATTTGGTAAATGGCTCGCTGTCAGCGGCGGCTGGGATAGAGATCAGCTAGGTTCAGATGGAAAGGTGAATATCGAGGTTGAGGAGGAAGCAGTGAACGAGGGATATAAGAGAATCAAAGTTAGGGCAAGTCAGCTAAGAGCACTCATAAGAGGGGAGCTTATCAGAGAGGCTAGGAGACAGAGGGTTCTCACAGAACAAGAAGATGCCGGAGAGGAGTTTGAGACGGCCGCAAGAGAGGAGCTAGAAGATCCAACAGCTGGGCTAACTCAGACATCAGGGACACGCAGGCTTAGCAATGATGTGAAAAGTAAGCTCATAAGGGTCATGGGGCTGGCCGCAGGAACCGTTCGACCTGGCACCCGTGGAGGTGCCGAATCGGTGCCATCACCAGAGGATAGGGCAAATGCAGACATGGCGCTGTCTAGGGCTGTGGAGAGATTAATGAACAATAGAGGCACATATCATCCTGATGACCAGAGGTGGATTGATAATATTGTTAGAGCTGTTAAGGATAGAAAGACGAACTTCCCTGCCTCTTTTACTGTTGTCCAGGACGTAGAGTCTGGCGAAGGGGCACCACGTCAGGTTGCGAGAGGCGAGCAGGTGTATGACTTCGGTGATAATTATGAGTACACAGTGAAGGAAGAGATGTGGCACACCAGGAAGAAGGGATCTCAAGGGGGGTGGATATCTCTTGCTGCTGCAAAGTATGCACCATCTAGAGGAAATCTAGATACGAAGTTTCCTGACGCTCGAGAGGCTGATGAATCCGGCGGCGGCGCACCGGTTAGAAGTGGAAGAGGACGTCAACAGGCCAGGGGCTCTTCGTCCCGTGCTCCAGCGACAGCGGAGGAATTTGGACTTGATGATTTTGGTTTATCACTTGAGGATGCTATAGAAGCATGGAATATTAATGTGTCTGGTGAAGACATTACTGCAGCGAAAGCGGATCCATCTGGAGCATTCCTCAAGGGAATACAAGGTATAGGTGGACCTGGCGGGTTTGGAACAAACGAGGGCCTTGTTTATGCAGCCCTGTGGATCGCAGGCGGCTTCACTGACATTCGCGGCTCAGCTGATGATGTACCAGGTGGCAGTGAAGCGGGTGCCCAGCCTATCCTTGACGATCCAGAAGCGGCCTTGAGAGGAGATATGTCGTCCAACGAGTTGAAGCTTGGACTCTGGTTAGGAGACGGTAACGGCTGGAGCTCCTCAACAGTTGGAAGTGATGGAAAGGTTACAATAGCTCCAGCAGAAGAAGAGACAGCCGGCTCCAGTGGCGGCGCACGCGCCTAGCCCAATTACGGATAAGACCGGGAAGATTATAGTCTTAATCTTATAAACTGAGAATGTAGAACATCAAGAATGACAGGGTCAGTCCAAGAGAGAATGAGCACAGTATATAAAGGTTCATTCGTGATTTGCGAGTTCTTACCTTCATTATATCCGTCTCTAATCTGATCCGGTCCATTTGGATTTCATGCTCTCGCCTGGCAAGATCTCTTTGTTTTTCTATAATGAATGTGGGAAATTGTACTAAATTGTCCATGATCACCTAATTAATTATATACAACAATGAGACACAGTATAAATGATAGGAAATAAAAATATAAACGGACCGAGCATTAGGTCGATTATTAGAGATTTTATATGCGAGAGTGTATCTGATGATCCTGAGAAGCTTCGTGTGCTTGATTTTGATGATACCCTAGCTGAGACTGAGGAACAGGTTAGAATCACAACAGGCTACGGAAGAGGATCTAAGATGATAAGCTCACAGGAGTTTGCAATTTATGATCTTCAGCCAGGTGAGTCAATTGATCCAGATGTGGCGTTTGAGGAGTTTAGCAAAGTTGATGTGGACAGGGCTGAGCCTATGCCCTTCATATCAGATCTATTTAAGAAATTTGTTGATGCGAAAGGTAGCAGAAAGATTTTAATTTTGACTGCCAGGGACCAGGGAGTTGAACCATTTGTTATGAGCTTTCTTGAAAAGCGACTAGGAATAAGTGATCCCGCTACCAGAGTAGATTTCAGGGGTGTAGGTGACAAGGATCCTATGAGAAAAGTTGACGTAATAGATGAGTATCTTGACATGCATCCGTCAATAAGGTTCGTATCATTTTATGACGACTCAGGAAAGAATGTAAGGGCTGTATCAGAATATCTTTTATCACGCGGTCTAAGAGGTGATGTGAGACAGGTGGTAAAAGATGATGAGGGAAATGTTAGTTTAGTTTCTCCCGGATCACAAGATTCTAATGGTGATATAAGGGAGTCTATTGATCATAGGGCTATGGCTAGAGAGTTTTTTAGGGGTCTAGTTAGATTATAAGGATTAGAGGTATTTAAAATGAATGTAGTAAAAAAATTATTAATCTTTTTCATAGCCCTTATATTACCGATTCAAATTCACGCATCACAAGATGTGAGCTCTCCACAATTCGTTATAGAAAAATCATCTCTTTCTATCTTAGAGTCAAATGTTAGAGATTCTGCAGTCAAGGTAAGATCACCAGACAGGTCCTCTTATGGATCGGGTACATACACAATAATTTCGAGAAAGAGAGTTGTTATAACGGCCCTTCATGTCGTAGATGATAATAACTTTATGGTTGTCGAAGGAAGGGTGGGAGAGAATGTTATCGGAAGAGTTGTGTATAGAAGTAGAGAAAATGACATAGCAATACTTAGTGTATCTGAGATAAGATCAAGAACACCAATCAGGTTTAGACCTTCACAAAGGTCTGCAGAAGATCTAGTGGGAGAGAACATCACTTACACAGGATTTCCCAATGAACATGATCTTTTAACAGTTAGAGGTTCTGTTGCGGGCGTAGAGGGTAAAAGACTTATTCTACAATCATACACGTGGATGGGAGCCTCTGGAGCCGGCGTGTTTGATCAATTTGGAAATTACCTTGGTATACTTGTAGCGGTTGATATAGGAACCTTTCGAGAAAGACCGCAGGTGATAGAAAACATCGTCTGGGTTATGCCCGCTTCTACATTTAATTTAAGAAGCATGAAAGATTCGGTCAAGATACACGCACGGTAACTTGTAAATACCTAGTTTTTTGGGTAATATTCTAATGTTAGTTGTTACCTCCCCATTAATCTGACCTTGTATACGTTGACTGAAGATGACCAATAATAAGCCTCGTGTGAGAAAGCTAAAGGTTGGAAGAATTTACGAGGTCAAAAGCTTCGCAGGTGTCAATGTTCACATGAAGGTCTTACGTCTTGATAATGAAAATCTTAATATATATCTGGGAACACTTGTGAGGAAGTCAGATGTCGATAACTTAATAAAGGGAGGAGTTCCATATTCTAAAGATGAGGAGCCTGAGAATTGCAAGTCAATTATATATGACTGGCAGGTAATAAAGGAGATAAAGTCTGGTGAAAAGAAATCAGGTAAGAATAGTCGAAATAAGAGAGGGCGTGGAAGGAATCGCAGAGGTGCAGATAAGGATGTCCCCGAAGTTCAAACGGTGGTTTATAAAAAGAGAAGGCCTAAAAAGGTGGAGCCAAAAAAGGTTTCAAAAAAGGTTTCTTGAGGTGCTGTCTAAACAAATTCCTCTCGGGAGAGAAAAATGACATTTAGCTATAATTCTTTATTTCCTCATCCAGAAATTAGAGAGAGTCAGGGCGAGGCGATAGATTTCGCATTAGATGCCCTCATCAATAAAAAAAAGAGATACGTTATAATTGAAGCTGGAACAGGAGTAGGTAAGAGCGCAGTAGCAGTAACTGTTTCCAGATACATGAATAATCTCAGATCAGTGTCTACGGATTACTGTGCTGGTTCATATTTTGTAACCACACAGAAGCTTCTTCAAGAGCAATATGTAAAGGACTTCGGAAGGCCAAGGGGGTCTATGAAATCTATTAAATCATCGTCTAACTATAGGTGCTCCTATCACAGATCTAATACCTGCAAGGTGTCACAGCAGATGCTTAGAAACGAAGATAGATCTTCTAAGTTCTTCAAGAGGTGTACATTCAACTGTGGCTACAAAAATGATAAGAGAGATTTTTTAGAATCTTCTGAATCGGTTACGAATTTTCCTTATTTTTTAACTGAGGCGACATATTCTAAAAAGATAACTCCTCGTGATCTACTAATAATAGATGAGGCTCATAATGTAGAGTCAGAGCTTAGTAAATTTATAGAGGTAACAGTATCAGAGAGATTTGTCAAACATGTTCTCAAGTTGAGGTGGCCAGATTCTAATACTCAGTTTAAAGCAATGAAGTGGGTCAGAGAGATATATTATCCAAAGGTAAGGTCGCAGCTACAGCATGTTGAAAAGTCACTTGAAAAGATGGGAATGGTAGATCGTCTCAAAGACTTTGAGTCATTATCTAAGCAGTATGATCTGTTAAGATCTCATGTTAAGAAGGTGGGAACTTTCATATCAGTATATGATAAGGATAACTGGGTATTTGATCTCGTTCCTGGATACGGGAGATCTATGAGAAAGTTTACATTTAAACCTATTGATGTTTCTCCATTTTCCGACGAGTACCTTTTTAGACTTGGAAAGCAGGTGGTAATGATGTCTGCAACAATTCTTGATGTTAAAACTTTTTGTGAATCACTTGGAATAGACGAAGAAGATGTAGAATCTATTTCACTACCCTCTCCTTTTCCAATAGATAATCACCCAGTTCTTGTTTACCCTATAGGATCGATGAGTGCAAAGACAATAGATCAAACTCTACCAAGAATGTCTGCTGCAATAAGCGAGATCTTAGATCAGCATAAGAATGAGAAAGGAATCATACATTGTCACACATACAGGATAGCAAAATTTTTAAAGAATAATATTAAGAATAAGCGACTTCTAATTCACAACTCAGAAAATAGAGAAAAGATATTAAAGAGACATTTGAATTCAAAGGAGCCGACAGTAATCCTGTCACCGTCCATGTCAGAAGGTGTTGATTTAAAAGATGACCTTTCAAGATTTCAGGTGCTTGTAAAAATACCGTATCCATATCTAGGTGATCCTTTGGTTAAGAAGAGAATGAATAAGTGGAGTGGGTGGTATTCATTACAGACAGCTAAGAAAATAGTTCAGGCAGTCGGAAGAAGTGTGAGGTCTTATGATGACAGCGCAACATCTTATGTCTTAGACGCTGATTGGAGTAGATTCTATAATAGAAATCGTGAAATATTTCCGGACAAATTTAAAAAGAGTTTAACAAGCTAGCTTTTATGGCTTTATGATAATCTAACATAGGTAAATTATGCTTAATAGAAAACACTGGAGATTTGACGCTAGTGAGATATCAGACTTTGGCGGAGTGATAAAGGGAAGAGCAGATAAAATTTTTATTGCTTCTAATCTTGATGAAGCTCGTGTGTGTTTAAGCTTCGCTAGAGATAGAGACTTTGATGTAACAGTTAGATCTTTAAGGGGAGGTCACTCTATGATGGGACAATCTGTTCCAAATGGCGGGTGCCTTCTTCTTTTGAATATTAATGACGATATATCATGGATTAATAAGGACACGATAGAGGTTCCTTCTAGTTGCTCTTTAAAAAGCATCAATGAATTTCTTAGGGATAGGAATATGCAACTATCAGTTTGTCCTGACCACTTTGATTTAACAATAGGAGGGGTTGTTTCTGTTGGTGGCTTTAGCCCTGAATCATTTACAAAAGGAGCTCTTGTAGAAAGTGTTGTTGAATTAACAATGCTTGATCACAGCGGAGATCTCATAAGATGTTCAAAAAGTGAGAATTCTAAAAGGTTTTATGGTGTTCTTTGCGGACTCGGTTCTCAAGGTATAATATGGTCTGTTAGGCTGAAGTCAGAAAAAATTTATCCGCTAGTTCACCAAAGCTTTAAGATAAACTTCTCTCCTCGAAAATATCAGAATCTCCTTAAAGAATTATCGAAAATGAATGAATCAGAATTACCGCTTTCTGTTAGATTTTTAATAGGCTCCAATATGGGCCCGATTAAATATTCTGGACCGCTTCTAGAGATATCTTCACTAGATAGCCCGGAAAATATATCAAAAATAATAGGTGGGTTTGATGCATCTTTTGAAAATGATAATATAAGAGATTCATGGTCACAGGTAGCGTCTTCATTCACATTGCCAGAATCAGATCGTTTTGAATACAGAATCTGGTCAGATAATTTTGTAGCTGTACGTGATGTTTCAAAGTATATTAATAAGATGGACAAGATGATAAAGTCGTGGAAAATAGATTATGATGTCGTTTTGCACTCTGTTCCGTGCAAGACTAGTTCTGACGGAGTAAATTTTCCACATAGCATTGACGGAAGATTTGCTGTATCTGTAGGAGCATATGCAAATATCAGATCAAATTATAATCTTGCAAAGAAGGTGTCTAAGGATCAGAAGAGATTATCTGATTTTGCAATTTCTCTAGGAGGGAAGCCCTATAGATATGGCTGGCATTAAAAATTTACGTGCAAACCCTGTAGGTGTGTGTTACAATAAAATATGTGGCAACGCTGTTTCTATGATTAGAATTTTAGGAAAAATTCCAACGAGAGTTACACTGGCGTGTAGCGGTGGGCTAGACTCAATGGCTGTACTCGATTTCCTTTTAAGGGGGAAAAAGAAAGTAAGTGTCGCGTACTTTAACCACGGAACTGAGCACGGCGATGTCGCAGAAAAATTTGTTCGTAGCTACTGTAAAGATAAAAATATTCCATTCACATCAGGATTTATTTCTCGAGAAAGAAATAATGATGAATCTCCTGAAGAGCATTGGAGAAATGAAAGATATAAATTTTTTAATTCACTAAGCGGAAAGATTGTAACTGCTCATCACCTGGACGATGTCATAGAATGGTGGGTATTTACCTCTCTTCATGGAGATCCAAGACTTATGCCTTCAAGCAATGGAAAGATTATTAGACCATTTTTATCCACTAAAAAGGAAGATCTACTAAATTGGTCTCGAAGGAAATCTGTGCCATTTGTATATGATCCATCTAATAGTGAAGTAAGGTATTCAAGAAATAGGATTAGACATAACATTATTCCACAAATGATGGAGATCAATCCAGGGCTGGGTAAGGTTATTAGAAAGAAAATCGAAGCTAGAGAGGCAGGAGCATAGTGAAAAATACAGTATGTTTTGATGATGTACTTCTTGTTCCAGGGTTTAGTGATATTACATCAAGAAAAGATATTGATCTATCTATGGAGCTAGAAAGTGAGATGGTTTTTG
>Ga0080013_1001584_pt1 | contig 29534 bp, 38 predicted proteins | sample ETNvirenome_6_85_FD_69236 | JGI IMG/M metagenome (GOLD analysis project Ga0080013, IMG submission 69236) | Marine viral communities from the Pacific Ocean - ETNP_6_85 (SPADES assembly) (version 2) | ecosystem: Environmental > Aquatic > Marine > Oceanic | place: Pacific Ocean | collected 2013-06-19 | reverse complement strand
TTTTCCTCACGATAAAGCTCTTTCGCTTGCCTTCTATTTTTGGCAATATCAGCATAAGAAGTGCCATCGCCAAACATCTTATCAGCTAACCACTCGCCAACATTGGCACCCTTATTAGACAAGCCAAATGTTGCGTAATTGGCCACTTCATCCGTGAAGCCATAATCGTATGGCTTACCACTAATTTGGTGAACTGGGCGGGGCTGGTTATCGACTTGTGGCTGTGGTGAAGGTTGCCCCATGTTTTTCTTGGCAAATTCTAAAACTTGATCTTCAGTTGCACCGTCAGGAGCCTCTATCTCAAACGTCCCGCCATCTGGTCCTGTTATTTGAAATTTTTGCATTTGCTAGTTCACCTTTTTAATTGACCAGCCTTCATCATTATCAGGCTGTTTAACTTCTCGTCCACCCTGCCCAATACCAAAATACTCGGAATAAATTTGCCTCTGCTCATTCAACTTGTACGATCCTTCTATCGCATTAGGATCAAATATTGGGTTAGCCTCTAAATATTGTTTCCATCGGGCCTCTGCACCTTGGAGATGACCATTGACATCAAGATATTGTTCCATGAATGATTGCCTGTCTTTTCGGTTCTCTTGCATACTTAACATTCCAGAGATAATGGCATCGTTTATTTCTTTTGGCGTATCAATGCCTACCGTTGCTCCTCTGAACATGGCCACGTCACGATCTGAAGCGGCTCCCGGCATACCTTGTCGCATTTGTGGTGTGAGTAAATTAACGATCTTTACCATTTCTCTCTTTTCAGGGTCGGTGGAAAAGTCTGTTGCTCTGTCAAGCAACGAACCTGTTTCCTGAATAGAGTTGAGATACTGGAATCTCTTGAGTCCTAGTGTGAGGGCTTCTGTTTTCTCTAATGAAAGTCTATTCTTCTCAAGTGCCTTTGATGCGGTTGAATAAACATTACTCTGCATCTGACCTCGTTGTTTGATCGGCACATGATCCCAAGGGGTTGTTGGAGAAACAAGACCACCTTGCGGTTGAGGTTTTTGATTTGTGCCAGAGGTCGATGGAGTACCATATCCAAATTGACTATGAGGAGTTCCCAGCCTTGGCCCTAAAGTGTTATCGTCATTTAAAATATATACTCCTTCTGCCGTGGTAACCGTCTTAGGACGGGTTGGCTTTACTAAACTTTTCTTTTGTTCAAACTGTCCTTCCGACATCGGTAATCGGCTTCTTTCGTGTTCCATAGTAGCATCAGCACGGCTATCCGTAAGACCTCTCTGGTAATCCTCCAGCTTGTCAGTTCTGCCACGTTGATACAACCGATCTTTCTCTGCAATAGCCATCTTCATTCTTAGCAAGTCAGATAGCCTATTTTGCGAATAAATATTGTTAGGCTGTGAACGCATTTGCTGAACCGCAAAATCCATTGGAGGAAGTTTTTTACCGGGGACCATTTCGGTTTCTGTTTGTTGCGATCTGGCAGTATTTATATAGTCTGCCATTTGTTGTTCGTAATCAGTCGGTGACACCTTATCGCTGAACTCACCCCCCATTAACTTCTGTGCCAGACCTTGGCTGGCTTGCTCTAAACCACCACCGGGGTATTGTTCATTTAACCTGCGAACCCTGTCCATGACTACACCTTCACTCATCCGGGTGGGGTCGTTATCCTCAAAAGCCATCTCTGTCCCAAGGTCAACCGCATCTTGCAAGTTTTGGATTCCGGGGCTAAAGGTGCCACTGACATCTGGCTCACGAAACTCCGCTTCAAGCTCTGGTAATTTATGGAAATCATCCGTAATCGGTGCTTGCTTTTGCGGTTGGTATACATTGTTTCGGTAGTCGCCCCTCATCATCGCCTGAAACTTTGGATCAGCGTATGCTTGGTTCATTAGTACTTCATCAGTCGGCACAGTAGTTTTTTCAACGTCAGGGACTACTTGCTCGGCACCATATGCTTGGTTGGATTCTGCTAATGCTTTTTGCGATTGGTCACGCATATACATCCCAGCAAGAGTTTGAGCCAACCGTGCCACACCTTGCATTGGGTGTGCTATGGGAGAGGTGTCAGTGCCTTGTCGCATCAGCAAATTGGAAAGCCTCATGCGTGGGTCAATGTATTGGTCACCAAGAGTTCTTGAATATAAATTCTGCATTTAGATCATCCCGTAAAAAAGTTCACTCAACCCAGCCGTGTAATAAGCCATTACAGCCCTTGCTACGGCATCAGAATAAGTATTACCTGTTATTTTCTGTGAGTCTGGATTATCGTCATCAAACAAGTCATAACCAATGTTTGCGTAAGCAAGCCAAGGATGCCCACCGCTTGCACTACTGCTTGCACTGCCAGCATCAGCCCCAGCCGTGCCTTGCCCTACACCTCCAAAGTCCGCACCCAAAGAATCACCCCCTGATACACCATAAGTCCCAGCCACCGCCTCATTACCACCACCGCCAAACGTCCCGCCAAACCAACTTGTGTCACCGCCAAAAAGCTGATCGGTCCAGCTTGAATCGTTGCCCATACTTCCAGCAACATCGGTGCCGTCACCCCATTGGAAGTCGCCAGCTTGAATATCACCCGTTTGCCCACCGCCAAACATCTTGTTCAACCCTTTTGCCATTGCAGTAGGATTTATGTTGCCCGGTTGTTGGATCTGTGCATTTTGAGGTGGGTTAATTCTTGGTGTTCTAAAGTTTCCAAGTATTCCATCAATCTCCTCATCATCCGTAGGCAATACTTGACCGGGCATCGCACTCTTTAAATTGTTTGTGTACCCGCCAATATTCTGCTTCACCATGTCCTTATAAGTGACAGGCGTTTTTAGGATTTCAGGATCAAAGTACGGACCTTTCTGGCCCTGTGCCGATGGGAATGGGTTCATCGGGTCAGCGTAAGCCTGTGGCATCATGCGTGGCTCATTCAACCGCACCCCACCATAATGCACCCCATAAGGGTCCGGGCCAAAATAATTAGGTTGTGTATATCCGTAGTACATTTTAACCTCTCATTTCGTAAGCCATTAACTCATTCCGTAAGCCATTAATCCTGCATTACCCAGACCAAACAAACCACCCATCATCCCTTGGTTATATGCCTGATTAGCACCGAATTGCTGATTGTAATTATTCAACGCACCTTGATAGTTTGCGTAGGTCGCTCCTTGCAAGTCTCCAGCTTGCATACTTGGGGCAGGGGCGTTAATAAATTGCGGTCCCTGCACCTGCGTCCCTGTCAACATGGAAGCCAGTTCATTCAACGGCTGTGTACGGGCCGTTATCATTTCGTTGATTGCTTTATCTCTTGCTGATGATTCAAGGCCAAACAATTGCACCGCCTGATTCAATCCGGCAGTATCAGCCCCCAAGAGAAAATCATTTTTGGCAGAGGCGTAATCACCCATAGCATCTTCCCATGCCTTGGCACCGATATTGATTCCTTGATTGCTCAACCGTGTTTCCAATCTGGCAAGGTCACGATCAAGCCTCGGTTGATTCCTTGAGATAATCGAATCAGTGGCACTTTGCCAAGCATCATAATTTGGGGTTGGGGCATCACCCAAGGGAGAAAAGTCAAGAGGCTGTGAAAGTTTACCGCTTACCGCATCCAACTGATTGTTTGCCGTGATTCCGTAATTAATCCCTGCCAAATTGGTCAGGTCCAGCATAGTTTGTTGTTCTGGGGCAAGCGTTGAAGTGGCAGAATATTGCGGAGTGCCGGGAACCACTTTCCCATCTTTATCTGTGTAGCCTTCGGATACGCCCCTTGGAGAGTATTCTAAATTACCGTAAGGAGTGTACTGGTTGACCATTGCCAATTCAGATTGGGCGACACTTGCTTCCTTATTTGCGGCACCTTGTGCCATTGCCGTAGCAACTGGATCGGGTGCGGGGGGTGGGCTGGGGGAACCACCACCACCCTTCTTAAACACAGCGGTACGGAACAACCTGTCATGCAGTTCCTTGTCTTCTTCCTCGAAAATTCTATACATCACTCGCTCCTATATAACTTCTCAAACTCTGGTTTAAACATTCTCTTCATTATTGCGTGTCTACCTTTCCCAAACTGGTGACGCATAGTGGCTTCATGCTTAAACCCGATATGGTCTGTGGTCTTCAGCGATCTTTTGTTATCCGATGGAATGGAAACCCAACATTTAAAAACTTTTAATTGCTCAAACGGATAAGAAAGCAACGCCCTGATATTTTCTTTCCTTGCCCACATTGGATTGTCCGATGCAAACGATAATTCTATCGTTTCAAATTCTGGCAAGTGGTTGTAATAAGCCACACCTGCCATCATGTTATTATTTTTATCAATTACCCCTATTGCTCTTGACTGCCCCAAATTCACTGGTATCGGCATCCGTTCTGCGATCCATGCAGAAACCTCATCATCAAAACCAAATAATAGTTTTGGTAATGTCTTAGAAATAACCATCCTTGACCCCTAACCAATCTTGATAATTAGCTTGCGGTTCCAACTGAGTCCATATATATGGGGACAATCCCTTGTTTCTCCTATTCGCATCATCTATCTCTGCTTGATTTGTTATGCCCCATGTATATAAATCTTGGGGATGGGCGAACCCCTCTCCATAGGGGTCACCATAACCTGCCGCCATAGCTTGATGTGCAGTTAAGTTTTGACCCCTTCTTGTCTGATACTGTCCACCGCCAAGGTCAATAAGTTCGCCTTGATTAACTGCGTGACCAACATTGTACATTGCCCGTTTACCTGTACTATTTAACACTTGTGCGTGTACTGGGTCGGGAACATTAACGAGATTTGGGTTCGCTTGCTGTCTGAAGAGTGGAGAAAATCTTTGATAATTATTATTCTGTGGCACCTGACCTTGTTTAAGAAGCCCCCCACCCGTACTCTGGTTAATTTTATTCCGCAGGTTGGCCGTTAACTGGCCAGCGTTCCCGACTGCACCTTGTGCCGTCCCGTAATCAATGTTCGGCTTATTTACCTCGCCACCACTGGACAACCCAGCCATTTGACTTTTTAATTTGTTTGAAAGTTCTGCCACTACATACCTCCCTGATCGACCCATTGCTGGATGGGCTGTCTCCGTAGATTTTCCTTGGTCACCATTCGCTGAAGCATGGACGCAAGATCGCCCTGTGGCATTTGAGATGCCATCGGTGCAGATTGGTCAGGCGTAAGTGTTAATTGCATAGACGCATCAAAGCCCCCACCATTTGCTTCTTCTTTCAACATCTCCGCAAGGAAAGACGGCATTGCTGATGTTACCGGATTACTCCAGTAAGCGACATCCAGATGATCGTCTATTGCTCTTGGAGCATATTGCTGACCACCAAACTCATTGGTTTCACCTTTCGCCCATTTCTTTTGCTGGTTAGCCATGATGTCACGCACATTTTTAATATGAGATGCTGGCATCCTTGGCTTCTGATGAAGCCCCGGATATAATTGAGCATGAGGAGCAAAATAGTTCCTGTCATAATCCCAATCAATCCATTGCTTGCCAAAGGTAGATAACTTAGGGAACGGCCTCTCATCTATATGTTGCAACCCCTTTTTATACTCATCAGAAAACATAAAGGCTTCCGCAGGTTCCTTGTCAGTCCACTTTATATCCCGGTTAAAGTGTTCAGAGATATTTGGGTTAATGTCGCCTGTTTTTTTAGAACGCATTTTACGCTTAACCGCACTGATCTTTTTTTCATCCAAACCATGTCTTTTAATAACGTGCCGATCAACCGCACCCAATTTGGCTGTTTGAGGTTTCATTAAGCCAAGAGCAAGTGACCCTGTTTTTGTGCTAATCTGCGGAATCTGTGATGCAAGCCTTTCGATGTATGCCATGTCGGATTCCCCCGGCATGATCTTGGAAAACTCCGGGTCTTTCCTAAACTGTCTTGCCCACTCTGCCATTGCAGAAAAATCATTAGACCCGGCAATGCCAATACCTTTGCGGTCCTGACCCTGCATTTTGTAGTCTTCGATAATGCGATTAGAAATTGCTGTCCTCTCGGCCCTGCTTAAATCTTTATGCGTTTTCCCTCTGGGAATATAAGATGCCAACCTGTTAAGGTCACCGGGAGTCCTGACCCTCATCTGTGCCAACATTAATTCTGAATTGGTCAGATCGCTGTTTGCCGTCAATTGTCCAAACAATATCCGGTTAAATCTTTCAGTCGGGTCAGCAAGGTTAGGTGTCATCGTCTTATAATGCTTCGCATAAAGAGCTTCCCGGTTAGCGTTGCTCATATTTCTCGTTGCCTGTGGATTCGCCTCAAGCCAAATAAGATCATTAAAGGTAAACTCACCATCAAGCCCTCCGGGGATTTTCGCACCGTCCACATCAACGATTGGAGACAACTCGCCCAACCCTTGTGGGGATGTTGGAGAGTCACCATGTCCAGAAAGCAATCTATCTCTTCCCCGCAACCTGCTTTGTTCAACCGTATCCTCATTAAGTTTCATCCCGACAACATCAGGTTGTTCATCCAAAATTTCTCGTGGTGTATTCTTCTCGGCATATTCTTTGTCAAATTTAACTCGCCAATCTTCCTCGTAACCACCCTTCTTATAGAAGTCCACCAAGTTTGGGTTGTCCGGAAGACCACTATCATAGGCATCAAGATGTGTGGCACCTTGCCTTGCCGAATCTTCAAGAATACTTCGTCCTCGCCCACCTTGCAAACTAAACACGCCAGCAAGGTTTCCGGGCTGATCTGATTGCCAGCCTTCCACCAAGTAGCCAGCCTTCTGGTCTGGAGTCATCATTATTTTCCCGCCTTGTTCCAGTAAGGCTTTCAGTGTCTCTGGTGTTTGCTCACTTAACATGGGGCTTCCGCTTTGCTTGTATGCCTTCAAGTAGTCGTTGGGATGTGCGTTGTAAAATACTTGCCCCCCTTCTTTCCTTAATGCGTTGCTACCAAGTGACCCACCCGGTATAGGAGCCAGTGAAGATGCCAACGCACCACCCGTGGGTAATTCCATTGATGCAATACCAACATCCTCTGCACTTGCATGACCGGGATCACCAAAGACTTTGTAAGTCGTAACAGCATCGACCAACATTTGAGGTAACACGACATCAAGCTCACCCTGCTTATCTCTTCCAAGTGGCAAGATGCCACCACGCACCGCAATATTAGGATCAAGCAAAGAACGTGCAACATAGTCACCCACCGATTCCATTGGCACACCATCCATTGCTGGCCTTGGTGAACCTGCCATCGTTTTTGGCAACCGCAATAAATCAGCAAGCGTCATATTTTCCCGCCCGGTACAAAAGTATAATTAGTCACGATCCAACTCGGTCTTGACTCTGTAGCACTCACACGAACACGGCAACTACCTGACCGACCTTTACCAACAATCCCACGCCAGCCTCTCCATATCTGCCCTGTCGTTCCCCATGTTGCGATACCCCATAATCCAACGCCCCATCTCCCCGGTGCAGATGTGGATGGGGTGGTAACGCCCCTCGGAGTTTGCACCTGATAATCAATATTCATATCAAGTGCGGGTGCAGGGTCGCCCGTTGATTCAAAAATAACTTCAACCAGCTTAAACGCTTTTTCACTCTGCGGACTTCCAAAATAATTAAATGCCGATAAACCATCACCCTCAATGGCAGAACCCCCATCACTAAGAACATCATCACCATTAGAATCCACACCGTTAAATTCCCAAACCGTCCCATCACTTTTGCCGAAATAAATCTTATCCCCAGCCATGCCCCAACAAATTGCGTCCATGCCCTTAAACCTGCATGGAGCCATAGTCAAAGAATTAAAAACATACTGATGTGCAAGGGTGGTTGCCCCTGTGGTTGTTGGAATATTAAAAATAATCATCTGCCCCCTTGGGTAGATAATCGGTTGCCAACCAAAATTGGTCCCGTAATCCTTAACAGCGGTATTCACCGCATCGTTTATTTGCTGTGATATTGCAACCCTCTCGGCTTGTGATCGGTCAGTCATCAAGATGGCCTGTGCCGAAACAAAACCGTCTTCGGTCACCATGACCAAATCACCGCCAGCTTTAACCATGCACCGCCTTCCTACGGGCCGTCCGACTTGAAATACTCCAACTAACTGCCAATCGGTTGCAGTGGATGGGTCAACCCCGTTATAAATTGCAACCTCACCTTCACTGGTTAGGAATACCGCAACATCATCCACACCCTCGCCACTGTCCCTTGTCCAAGTACCCATGCTCTGAATAAAGCCACCCCGCTTGAACACACCGTACAAAGGAAACTCTGTAAACGTGCCTGTAATTGCATTGGTCGCACCGTACCAAGCTGATAAGCTATCCTTCTCGCCAACCCATAATCTTCGATGGTGGATGTTGCACCAGATTAAATTAGCAACTGTCGGCCCTGTACCACCAAAAGTTGACCAGCTTGAACCATTATAAGTGCGTGGCGTATCATCACCGTTAAACGCAAGAGAGAACTGACCGCCTGACGTTCCCATGTTTACAAACTGCCACCTGTCGTTTGTCATCCCGGTGACAACTGCACTGCCTACGGCACCGGATGAGGTGACATCAAAAATGCTACCGTTTGCACAACCAAAAATCTGGTTCGTTCCATCGGTCTTGCTATGTTCGATAATTGTTTCTACCGGACCACCCAAACCAGTTGCATGGGAAGCACTGCCACCTCTTAACGTGCATTGCTCTGTTTCTGGAAACCAGTTGTCAAGGATGACGGCTCTATTAGCCCTCATATCGCTTAGTGACGATCTGGTATCCCAGCCACCAACCGGGGGTGGAACCGCAACCGCTTTAGCGGGTTGTCTTTTTCTTGCCCGTTGTATTGCTAACATATCACCTTAAAATAATTGTGATGCACCACTTGCAGACGGTGTCCCAGTGTGGTGCCTACCACCCATAAAAATGTCGCCAGCCACCAAAATATCACCATCGGGCTGGTCGTTATCCATCAGCATCTTGCAATAATTATCATAAGACTCATAAGCCACATCAGCCGGGAGTCCATCACCCCACAGGAATTCAAAAATGATTGCCCGTGTCATTAACTCCTCATCAAGTATTCCGGTATCATCATCAGCTACCCATTTTGATTGCTCTGCACTGGCTGATGATTGGCACCAGTTCTTTGATACATACTCAAACGCCAAAGACTTCCCTGCCGTCATAACAGGAATGGCCATTAACACATCTCCACGAATAATGAATTTGTGCCGTGTGTCATCATCGTATGAGTTCGCCTTGAGGCTATTCCACTCAACTGGCGTGATAGGACCGATCATTAAATGATTGTCCGTTCTATTCCAGAAAGACTCTGGACATATCCGGTCAAAGTCTGATGGCAAAATAGATGTTTGCGTTTCAGTCGCAAGTGAAGTGAAGGTTTGTTCTTTCCTCAATATCTGCCAAGGAAAGCTCTTCAGTATAGAGCGACCAACCTTTTGTGCGTACCGTAGAAACTTTCTTGTTTCTGGATTTGAATTGCCAATAACCGCTGTCGGCCTTGCTATGCCAACCTCATCAGCAACATCTTGTATGATTGTTAGGAGCGACATGAAACCTCATTCTCAAAATTGTTGCCACATATAAAATAGAAAAAAGCCCCCCGGCCCAGAAAGGCCGGGGACTCATGTTTAGTTGGTACCAATACGACAAGCCAGTTCAGGGCGAATCGTTTTGTACCCATAAAGAACATCAAGGCGACAAGGAAACTTATCGTTGTTGATGTCGTAGTCACGAACAATACGCATGGATACCCCGTCCATAACTTCACGGGCAGAGAAGTCCACGCCTTTCGGCATAAGCAGATCAGCGGTTGCGAAAGCAAACGCATCCTTGTGAAAGCCCATACCGATAGCATAATCCGCACTTGTACCGATAGCGGTGGAGTCATCAGACTCACGCTTCCACACCTGTACATTGTTGGCAGGTGAAGCTGTAACATTCTGTGTCGCACCTGAAGTGGTAAGGGCGGGACTGATGGCCAGTTCCGTTGCTGAAGTTCCACTATTCGATGTCACAACAAACTTCATCAACTCGCCAGTGTCTGCCTTGGTTTCAGGATGAACCCGGTTAACATCAGTAAAGGATACGATGTCACCTACCAGAAAAGTACCAGTTGAGCCAGTATCAATCGTGATAGTTGAACCCGTCTGACTTGCTCCGTTCACAAGATAGTCTCCTGTCCCGTCATCTATACCAGTGGTGTGAGTAGGCCAGAGAGTGTTCTGGTAAACGTCTTTGAATCCAAGGAAGTCATTTGCGACCATACCCTCTCGGTAGTTCTTGGATAGTTTAGCCGGGTCATTAAACAGACCAGACACCGCTTCAACCAAATCCACATTCTGCTGTGTGGTCATGTTCAAACAACGCCCAGAAATTGGGGCCAGTGCGTCAGTCAGCTTCTTGCCACACTTCAAAATGTCCGAAAGCGTAACAGTGGCACCTACGTCAGAAACCTCCTGATAAATGTCTTTATACATAGACATCGCATCGTTTTCGATATTAGATGCCAACACAGACATTGCCGGGTCCAAGATACGGGATGAAAAATCATCCATATCCATTGTCAGGTCAACGGATGTGAAATTCAGATCAACGCCCTTTTGCGTTGATACCTGCAACGTGGTTGTGCTTTCCGTTGTATCCTGTGTAGATAGGGTGGCACCTGTGCGTACCGTGTACTGGTTAGGGTTGCGGATTAAAAGACTGTCACCAATCTTCGCTCCGGTCTTGGCAAAGCGATCATCATATTGACGATTCACATTACCAATAAAATTTAACTTCTGATGCAGTATCCGCAGAGCTTCACGGGTGACCGCAGTAGGGGTGATTAAAGTATTTGCCATGCAGTGGCTCCTCCTTGAGCCTTGTCAGCAATTCTTGCCGACTACATTTATTGATTTTTTAACTAACGCATATTGCGTTTTGCAAGTTGTGCCTCTCGCTTTCTAACCCAATCGGCAACCGAATCTTTATCTGATGGCACAGATGATTTGCCAGTACCACCAGTACCACCTTTGGTTGACTTGACGGGTTTAAGCTGGGTCACTTTCTTCTTAACTGTTTTCGGGTTTGCTTTCTTTTGCATCTGGTCATAAAGCATAGCCTTGTAAGCCATTTCCGCACCCGCTGGGTTCAAAGGCCACTTATCAGCCTCTTGCCTTGGGATGCCATAAGTATTGCTAACGTAGTTAATGACATCGCTTGCTTTATCCTTTGCAAATCCCGGTATCCGTTTCTCAACCTGTTTAACACCTTCATCAGCCCTTCTAGCAATCTCTTGCTGTCCTTGCTGTGCCTGTGATTGCTCAAGTAGTGAAACTTGTTGCACCGTCTGATTGAACTCTGCCGTTTTCTGACTGATGGCATCTGAAATCTTTCTGGCATCATCTGGATTCGTCTGCCACAAAGTCTGCACATCCACCTTCTGAAGCTCGGCTATGTCCTGACGCAACTGCAAACCCTTGGAATATTCCTGAAGGGTATCACCGTGCATACCTTGAAGTTTCTGGATGGCTTGTTCTCTAGCTTCCAGTGACTTCTTATGCTCGGCTACATCTTGGGAACGCTTCGTATGGGCCGACTCTAAGTTCTTGCCAAACGCTTGCATCTCTTCAGCAAGCTCTAATGGCATATTCTTCTTGGCAAATTGTTTCTTGTTGCCGCCAAAATCGAACTCGTAAAACTCATCTGTTTTTTCTTCTGATTGTTCTTCCTGATCTTCGGAGTCATCCGATGCTTGATCTTCTTGTGAATCCTCGGCCTCGGCTTCTACCTCATCAGTCGTTTCATCAGTTACTTCTTCTACTTCTTCTGCTTCTTCAACTTCATCCATGACTTACCTCATTACTGTGGGATTGTTCCCGGTGGCATTATTGGTGTCCCGCCTTGTTGCAGAGGACTCCCCGGCACACCCGATGGAACCGATCCCGGTTGCTGTGGTGGCACACCTCCCGGCATCATTGCTGGAGGTTGACCGCTCACGTTTAATCCTTGTGCTTGCAGGGCCATCTGCAATCGTTTTTCGACCTCTTCCGACCCTTCAAAATCCAAATATTTCATAACAAGATCACCGATATACAAACCAGCCCCCGGCACTTGTCGCATAATCTCTATTAATGCTTCCCTTGTTTCCTCACGCTGAGAAGCGTAAGAAGGTCCAGCCTTGACGGTCACATCATATTTGCCTGTGCCAATATTGAACAACCGTTCTTCTTCTTGCTCTTCACCATCAATCATTGGGATGGGAGCATTTGGGTCCATTGTTAGCTTGGTAACCTTTTCTTTTTCGTCTTCACCGATAATGCGTATCGTTTGCCTCGGTGAATATAAGGATGGAATAATATCGACCAAAACCTTGCCAGCGTATTGAATCGCCCGTGATAAGTTGTCCAAAAAATGGAAATTAGAAACGTCAGATTCCTTTTGCCGTGCAAGAATCGCTCTCCCAGACGTTTCATTCGACCTTGCCCCAAGGGATGGATCATAAATACCGATAATTGACTTCATGTCATCAGAGCTATTCAACGCTTCTTGCAACGCACCAGCCGGGACACTTGCAAACGGTTGCCGTTGCGGGACTTGACTGCCCTTGGCATATTCAAGATAAGCATGAGATCTTGCATTAGCCGTTTCCCATTTACCTCGTTTGCCTTTAGGGATTGCCCCTTCTTCCATCAGCCAAGGAGCTTTCGGAGCAAGAGCGACCAACTCGGTAGATGCTGAACGCCAGAAGTTGAACATTGCTTGAGGGTCTTTAGCGTCACGAATCATTGACCGGAACCATCTTTTCCCATCACTGAACACCTCCTCGCCCCAAACGGGACAAATAGGAATCATCGAACCGGGCCACTCAGCCTCTTCCAAAACTTCCACACCGCTAATCACACGCTTTATTACTTTTGTCCCCATAACCTTGCGTGATTGCGTAGCCGACAACCCCCTTGCCTGAAAAAACAGGTTGATTAATTCATCCTCTTCCACCTTCCCCAATTCAATCTTGCCAGCTTGGAAGAAATGCTTTGCCATGCCAGCCAGCTTATCTTTACGAATCGCCTGAACATTGACCACATCACCTGATGGCCTTACATGATTCCATCCCTCAATTAGCCATAGCTCATGCTCTTTTTCTTCTTTAAGGTAATAATCGGCAACCTGTATCTTGTCATCCTGTAACCAGTATTGCGTGGTTTGCGATCCTTCATCACCTTCAAACGATACAGGCTGTGCGTCAGGCCACTTCGCTTGAAACTGATCCTCCGTAAAGAAATCGGAAACGAAACAATACTGCCAATCTTCCGCATCAAAGCTAGTTGAGTTCACATCCCAATGGACCTGTAACGGATTGCTAATGCGTTCAAACCTTGCCTCAAGATCGAATGACTCATCGTGTGCGTAATCAATGCCGATACGGAAAAAACCAAACCCACCGCTTACCGCATGGTCAATAGCTGTATCAAAAGCAATATCAGCATTAGAGTTCCTTTGAATTGATCGGATAAGCCCATTAAGCACCTCCGCTGTCGCTATGTCTGCCCCGTTGTCGATTGGATTAACTACGATGCCGGGTTTGTTCTGCCGGGACTCGTTAACCACCTGCCGAATGAACGCAGGGATTTTATTTACCGTCAAACAAGGGCGACTCTCTTCTTCCCGTAGCTTCTTGACCTTGTCAGGCCATTGCTCACCTAAACGCCCAAAACGTATATCATCTTCGTAAGCATTGCGGTTGAAATCAGAACCGTCTTGAGATTCCTCAAACCGTTCCAATGCCTCTTGGATTATCGTTTCTTCTTTATTTGAGTCAGCCGTAGCTGTCTTTTCTGCTTTATCCATTTACTTCATTCCCCTTTTCATCTAGCTTACCCATTAGCCCAACCAACTCCCTTCCCCCACATAATGATCGTACATAGGTTCTTCCACTTGTTTACTGGCAACAAGTTGAGGCATCAACTCTGTGAATCCCCAAACCATCGCATCAACTCTATCAGGTGAACCCTCACCCTCGTAACCACCAGCCGTCATCTGACACATTTGTGCTTCCAAGTCAGGGAAGCTACCCACATGACTGATTCTGTTTTGTTCGTACAAGGCAGAGATAGGCTCGGCCCTAACGTGTTTCCCTCTGGTTGCTCTTACTTCAATGATCGGGATGCTCGGCCTGATCGACTCAAGAGTGTGCCGAACCATGTCACCACCTTGATTGATTTCAATAACAAGTGCATCAGCTTCGTAACGATCAAAAGTTGAAATCGCACGGTTAGCCCATTGTCCGGGCGTTCCCTTAATACTTTGGTCATCCAAAACATATCCCCTGCCATCCGAACCAATGCCCTGCACCAGAATCCCATGCTCATCCGATTTATCTCCGCTTGATATTGCAGGATCAACTGCTACAACTATTCGTTCCAACTCCGGGGCTTCAGCCCTTCGGTTCTGATGTAGGTTTTGCCTTGACCAGATTGCACCCACCGCAGTCGGTTCATACTCACCCATCCAAATATGTGCAAACCGATCAGGCTTCTGCTTGCGATCAAACTCCATCTCTTCCAGCAACTCACCGGGAAAGTATGGATTGTCCTCAACCCTTACTCTTCTAATAATTGCGTTCTCTGGTACAACTTCACCTCTGAACAACTGGTCAACCGGATCAGTAGGATGCCTCGGATTCCAACTGAACCATAACTCTGAACCGGGCTTGCGAATCGTTGGGATCAATATTTCCAGTGACCGTTGAGATATATTCTGTGCCTCTTCCACCCAAACTATGTCGATACCTTCCATTGACTTAATCTGATCTGCGGTCATCGTTCCAAGGCCAGCAAAGTTAAACGTGGTCCCGTTGCTTCCCTTAATCTCATTCTTTAGCGACTCATAAAAATTGCCGATGCCAAACAATCCGATCTTGTCATCCAATAAAAGTTTGACCGAATCCTTGATAGACTTTTGAATCTCTCTCGCACATAAAACTCTAAGTGGCTTCTGCACACCTCTTAACAATAGTGCCATTGCAATAGAGTGAGACTTTGCACAACCACGCCCAGAGTAAAAAGCCTTGTACCGTGATGGCTTAAACAAATCCTGAAACGCCACTGGCATCTCTATGTCAAGTTCAGCCGTTGCCATTCGCACCCATAAAATTAATGTTCAAGTTAAGCCCCTGCCCGACAGTTACTGAACCAGCTTCCGGTTTTTCAATCTGTGTGATCTTACTTGCTAATGCCATCGCTTTTGTCCTGTCTGAAAACTTAGCCAACATCCCGGTGTTACCATCCTCAAGTGATACAACTTTTATTTCGACAACCGCATCTCTTAACTCTTTTGGCCATTGATCCATACTCTTCGGATTCCCACTCGCATCCAAGGCATCCAAGGGATCGAAAGCCATCATGCTCTTTGTCTTTTCCAAAAGTATATCTTCAAGCTCATCTAACTTTTTTTCGTGCCTCTCTCTTCTCCTTGCAAGAGCTTCTTGAATTTTAGGTTTCTTTAAGTTCTCGGAAGCTATGACATGAGCCGTCTTCGGGCTGTATCCCGCTCTAATCGCAGACTTTTGCTTCTCGCCTGTCATTGAGAGATAGCGAACAAACTTTTCTTCTTTCTCGGTCATACAACCAATCTCCTTGGGAGCTTCTTCAACTCGGCATCCCAATCAACTGTCTTTTGCCTGACCACCTTTAACTTTTTGTGTTGAGATGGTGGGACAAAGGATTCCCCCAATTTTTTTATATACTTCCGAACAACCGGGTCTTCCTCTGCGTCAGGTCTTGACTTTAGCCATTCCCAAAATGCGTCACCATTTTCCATCAGTAATCTTCTGCCTCATAATTAGCATCTATCCGGTAAACATTATCATCCGGAGCAATTCTAGGTTTCACATGGTGCAAATTGTGATCTTGCTCACCTTCTAACATTTGACCGTAAGCAGACGGGATATTGCCAGACCTCAAATCATTACCGTTAATCACAATTTCTGTTTCAGGCTTCTTATCTCTCACCAGCTTGAGCCTACGCTTTCCCGATGCCATCAACATGAACACAGGCGATGCTACTGCCTACTGGCAATCCAACCTGCCTTGCTTCTTTCAATCGCTCTGCACAATGATTCTTGTCGTACCACGTTTCCAATACCTCGATCCTCTCTATCTCAAATTGTCCAAATGTGATTAAGAGTAAGACCCACACATCACTTGCCTACTTTCTGCGTTGGTGTATCCAGCATCACCCATTCAGAGATGTAGGATGGCACTGGCAATAACACATACTCATACGCATTGCTCACCGCTTGCGTAATGATCTGGATCTTCTTAGTTTCAATGTTGTACTGAATCTGGTTGCAATCGCTCCTCGGATTAATCTCTTCAATGTGAAACAAATAAACACGCCCATTCGCATAAGTGACTGCCATCAAAGAATTGGGCTGGGGTTCGTAATTCCGTATCTCCATAGGTGATGGGAGCTTCAACCGACCATCGGAGGGAATTTGATCGGCTGAAGCAACCACCGGGGAAACAGTAATACTAAGCCAAATCAGTATTACTGTGAGGAGACTACTGATGTTCATTGATTGCCTCAATAGCGTGTTCATATTTCCTGACCAGCGAATCCAACTTGATAACGTATGTTTTCAATTCAATCAAATGACTCTCCTCAATACAGATGTAATCATCACCGCATTTCTGCCAGACCTTATCCGGTTCCATGACCGCTTTCGGTACAACTGGATAAGCATGAATCGGATACGGCCCGTTACTTCCTCCTGTTACGCAACCAAGGAGCAGAAACAGGGTTACAGCCAGCGTTATCAGCTTGCTTTTGTGCTTCTTCATCTTCTTTCCGATTGAACCTGTTAATCTTTCCAATTGCCTTTTTTGCTCTCATCAAATCATCCGCAACTTTGATCTTCTTGCCGACACGCAAAAGGTAAAGCAATAACCCGCCACCCAATGCCATCATGACAAGAAAGGAAATCATCCCTTGCGGTCCATACCCATTTTCCAAGTGATCCCGCCCACGATGCCCACAGCTTGCCAAGTGTCAGTGCCAAACACATGGTATCCACGGATTTGACAAAAAGTCATTCCAAGTGCTAGGAACATCATGAAGTACGTCTTCATGCCGGGCATGAAACCAGATACAGCCTTAACCATCGGCTCAATCAGCTTTTCCATCAGTCTCTCCTTAGTTCGGTGAAGCAACCAGAAAACGTGCCAAGGCGAAATCCCTGAAGATTTCTTCCCTGACAATTTGCATATCAAAATTCGGGCAGGTCTTGCTGTCGTCCAATTCTTTATGGCCCTGAACTAAATCAACTAGCACACCATGTTTATGGATAATGCCTATAAGTAATTTGTGGAGTTTTGCGAATTGTTTTTTCGTGAAGTGATGTCTGCCGATAAGACAAACACCGATGGAACCCTTGTTGTGACCCTTAACATGGGCTGGAACAATATTGATCGGCCTTCCGGTTTCCACAATACCATCATCATCCGGGTTGAAGTCATCACCCGATTTGCGAACACCGTTCAGGATCACATAGTTATAGCCGATGCCATCCCAGCCACGTTCCTTGTGCCAACGATCAATGGCATCACGGTCACCAAAACCGGAATCAGAACAATGAACAACAATTTTATTAATCTCTCGCTCTTCCACATCTACATCTTACGGGAATGTGGAAGTTGAGATAAGGCCGTCAACTAGGGGTGTGGTGAGGGGGAGAGAGTTACGCTCCCCTCTCCCTCGCTTTTTGAATTTCACTCACGTTGAATCGCTCTACTGGTTTGTTCCAGTAGCGTGACCCGCAACCGTTTGGAGCGGACGGGCAACGCTTCGGGAGTTGAGTGGATCGGGGAATCCACTCGTACCCGCAACGCTTACATTTTAGGATGGTTAGTTTGATTTTCATTTAATTTCCGTTTGCGTATTTGTTAAATCGATCTTGTCTTTTTTGGTGAGCCTTTTTATATTTTTCAACAACTAATTCCTGTGCCACAGTCACGCCCCTTGTAAACTTTTCCAAGTCCTCTCTATTTTCGCTGTTAAAAACAACAAGGCCATTATGCTTGATCTTGTAAGTAGCGTTTTCAAAATGCCATGCGGATTTTCTTGGCAATTGGAAATAACTTTCCAGAGCCAATAAAGCCCCATGAATGTTTGCAAAGGTTGCGAACCTTTTTCCGTTCTGATAAAGCGTTGTGTTAAGTGCGTATGCCATCTCATTTCTCCCTTTAAAAGTTATCATCAACTACACCTATGATATAACCCCATAGGGTACTATTGTCAAGAGGGAAATGCAGAAAAAACAAACTTTTTTTCAACTAAGTTAGGAGAGGTGGGGGGGGGCTAGTGGGCTGATATTTCAGGGTTTACACTCATCTTCAACGTCAACCGCATATTTCATGAAGTGATGTTTCGAGGGGATATACTTTTTTTCGGTTCCCCACTCGCCAGCTAAAATCCAAACTGCATCCATCCCTGTTTTGGCCTCTGCCATTCTCTTGAAAACGGAGTCTGGCATCTTGGTCGTATCAATTACCATCGTGATTGTGGTCATTACGCTCCTCCTTGTTGGATGGAAACCCATTCAGATTTTGTTTGTTTGGTTTTCGGCTCAACGTGAACGGGAATACTAAAAGTGATACCCCTGTCTGGATGCGTCACCCATAAGGCTTGCATCGGTTGTTCAAAGGGCAGATTCAATGCGTAGGCGTACTCATCGTACCCCTTCAAACTTCCGTTGACGATCACACGCCTTGATTGGAAGAGATGATGCCAGTGGCCGATAATCATGGTATCGAACTCCTGATTGATCTGTGCGTTGCGGCTGGATTTTTTTGCAAACCCACGCATGATTGGCATTAATGCCCCGGTGATCCCATCACCGCCCCGGAACTGGTCACCATGCGTTAATAAATACCGATGATTATAAATTCGATAATAAGCGTCAGGGCCATCAGGGATCATAAATGATACACGCTGATTCGGCTTGCCTTCGGTGGGATGGTAATGTCTTTTTATAAGCTGGTACAGCAACCAGTCAAAAGAAGTAAATGCCCGGTTTTTATGTCGAACTTTTTTAGTATTGCGACCATGATTCCCGGTCACACCAACAACAAAAACATTTGGGAACTTTTCAAGCAACTGGTTAATCATCCAAGTCATCACCCCAAGCAAATCCAACATTGCTTGCATGGTGTACTCTTCATTCGACTCGGTAAGCTCCTCATGGAGAATATCACCGGAAAACATATCACCGCCTAAAGCTAAGACGATACCGGGGTACTCTGGGTTGACCATGTGATTGAAAAGAAGATCAATTACATTATCGACCAAGTACCTCGCCCGATCCCTAGCAATCTTGAGATCAAACGCATTGGTCACACCACCCATCTGGTTCGCATCAACCACTTCTGCCCAGTGCCAATCCGAACAAAATAAAGTTGGCACACCGGGAGACTTGTTTGACTTATGCGATGGTTTGAGAACCCACCCCGGTGGTTCAGTCTGAATCTCGGCAATCTTGAAAATCTTTCGCCTGATTTCCTCTGCCCCCAACTCTTCCCGCTCTACCTCTGCTAACTTTGCTTTGAGTTGTTTCACTTGATTGTTGAGAAATGCGACCTCACGCTCTGCCTTCGGCTGTACGGTTGGCTCAACGCCCTGCTTGACTGCTCGTTGATACCGTTTTCGTAGCGTTGTTTCTGGCATCCCGGTTGCCACTGAGGCATAGTAAATGCTTCCATGCTCGGTGACCAAATTTACGGCTTCTTGCAATTGCTCTTTAGTCATGGAATAGGGTTCTCCAAAATTATTTGCAAATCCATCAACCACCTGCGGGGAATATTCAACTTTCCCCGATACTCACCATCCACTTCTTTATCATTCGACAAGATCACATCCACCTTGTTATAACCAAGGTAGAGGCCAAACGTATCGTATATGGTCGCCTTGTGATTGCCGACCATCTCTTCCGCTGTCCCTGACTCCGTAGGCTCGGCACTAGCATCAGGCCACCTGACCCTGACCAATGCACCCACTGGAACTTTTTTAAGATGCCTCGCTGTGATTTTCATTTTTCATAACCTTCAACGGTCCACGATGTACCTTGCAACACCTGTTTTCATCGGCACACTCACACTTGATGCCAGTTCTTTTCTTGCGGTCAAAAAAATCTAGAAACATCAACCCGATTGCCATCTTTGCTAAATGGGGTTCGCTTGGATCGCCTATACGATACTTGCGATAATGCTCAAAGATGTGGTTGTCTACATCTCTCCCAAGGTTATCAAAGCCCTGCTTCCAGTTGGCCTCACCATGAGACACCGCACCTTCACCCATCACCTTTGCCATCTGGTCGATAAATTCCCACTCAATCAGGTCAAAACGGTAGTTTTCAATTTTATTTCTGGTTGCACCTGATTCCGATACATCTTTCGTCATATTGGCCCTTTCTTCAGTTTGGAACGTCCACGCCTTCTCCCGGATCGTCCGGTTTGCAATATGTTTCACCCTGACAACAATCACCCATCGTCAAAACTTGGTGGCAGTTAGGGCATCTTATTTTACCGTGAGCATCAAGAGGCACAGCCCAATGCCCACACCTGTCGCAATTTACCTTCCCCTCATTTGAGTTCATAAGCCAACTTCCATAAAGTTTGTATGTAAATCCCAGCCAAAATAACATCGGTCAACATCAAGATTTTTAAATTCTTACGCCAAAAAATATACAGCCACAGCAACTGACCCGGCAGACCAATCACGCAACCCCACCACACATAGCTGTTTGCCAATAGCCAGATATTTGTTATGGCAAAAATATTTGCCGTGACTTGTAGAGTTACCAAAACATCACCAAATCACCACCATCCCTGATGATATGACCCTGCAAAGTTATCCGGTATTCATTCGGCATATATTTTTTGTACTTAGATATGCGGTGCATCGTCATGCCATCGTGCAGTACCATTTCACCCTCGTCATAGGGGACATAAACATCTTTGCCATTTTCATCAAAGTCGGCACCACCGCCACCTGTCGGGAGCTTGATCGCATAGGTGAACGTGGTCGCATCTTCATCACCCAAACCTAGCGTCACATGAGACTGGTCGGTGTGCCAGTTGCCAGAAATGGTTAGAAACTTCGGGTCAGACGGGAAAATATGGAATCCCGGCAAAGCCAAATTGTCTTTCAGCATGATCGGTTCACACAAGACATGGGCAAGCCTCTTTGACACATGGGAATACATCGGCTGGAACTCTTCCATCAAAACAGGATTAAGCCGTTCCGCATCTTCATAATATTTTGGTGACGGCCCATCAAGATAAGCTGGACTGCCAAGCGTGAAGAAAGGGAAGTCATAAGAACGGCTTTCCCACAGGTCACGCATCGCTATCACCTGCTTGGCGATCTTGTCAATTGGCAATCCCATCCGCACACGATCAATCATTCGGCTCCCCTATATAGTGATAAAAAAACTTCCACGTTTCTTCCACGCAAAAAGCCACCATTCTCAAAAAGGAATGACAACCTTGATTGACTAAACTTATTGTATTGTGGTATGTTACAGGTATAATTTCCAACATGGCCCCATCGTCTAGCGGTTAGGACGCTGGCCTCTCACGCCAATCACGCTTCTGTAACATATTGTCTTTAAACAGTTTATTCACTTTTTGATACCGCACCTTCCACGTTTCTTCCACGTTGTTCAAGTTTCTTAAATGCTTTCATGACAGAATTTTTGTAAGTTTGAGTGTATCTGCCCGTCACTCTGGACCCTTCGGCATGGGAGAGAATCTTGCCGATCCATTCATCGCCAAAACCTTCATCGCACAAAGCAGACCCGATGTGCCTTCTCAAGTATTTGGCCCCGTAGCCTTTCATTCCCGCATCGGTGAAAGCTCTTAGCACAGCGGTGGTCACAGCCTTTGGCTTGATATTCGGGAATAAGATCGCATCTGCATCCATAGGCCAAGGAACGGTATCAAGCTGAACCTTGAGAGCTTGCAGGATCGGCACAACAATTCGCTCCCCATTCTCATGATCAACTTTGCCCCTCGGCTTGTCGATCCATCCTTTCGAGATATGGCAAGGTTTGAGATTAACGGCATCAGATACATCCATTCCGGTTAATGCCATAATCCAGTAAATCGGCTTGTATTTATCGGCAAGGTAATCGGCAACCATATGGACCTGTGCCTCGGTCAACGGGGCTAAAATCTTCCGCTTGATCTTTTTATATGTGAGCTTTGGCCTTCCCCACTTCTTGTCGGCTACCCGCAATAAAGCGGTTAAAGCATCAAACTCCTTGTCCAGCGTATCTTTCACGCCCTGCAATTCGCCATCTTTGGATAATCCATACCTGAACTCAATGTAAGACTCAAGCAGTTCCTTGGTAATATCTCGCAAGGTGTACTCGCCAAAGAACGGGTAAACATGAACCCGCAAACTTAATTCCATACGCTTTGAAACTTCACGGTTGATCTTGAGTGATTTTATCTTCCTTCTGGCAGAGCTTGGGTCAAGCCCTTGCTCAATATCGGCAATCACTTTGCCCAACTGGATTGAAGCCTTCCTGATTTCATGCTCATAAGCATTGAGTGGCACAACATGAATCCGCTTCCAATCCTTTTTGTCTCTGACATTGGAATACCATCTGCCATCAATCAACTTCATGTATGTAGGCATACCATCCCCCCTGAATATCCGTTGATCTTTGGATAGGGAGCTTACCATGTTCTTTGTTATGGCTGAAGTCATATTGTAAATTTGTACACCCCACCCCCCGATCTCGACACAAGATATGGGTTAGCCCCAAGCATCAATAGCTTCCCTATGCAGGTTCTATTAATGTTGTAGGGGGTGGGGATGTTAGTATTCAATGTTTTAAATAATCCAGTATCACTTTCCACGCCTCATCTGGCCCGTAACAAACTTCTGTTCGATAACCACTATCGCTCAATGAGCGGAGCCACTCTCTCTGCTTCGGGCTTGTTTTGTTTTTCCCATACTTCATCTCGATCCACAGTCCAGCATACGATCCCTTTGGGTATGCTAAAAAAATATCGGGAACTCCAGCCTTAACACCTTCTTTCTTCAACTTGCTGGCAACCGCTTTGTGTCTCGCCCCACCATTCGGGATTGCAAACATATTCTTCAACTCCGGGTGATTACGCTCTTCCCATTTTGCTTTTGCAAATAATGCGACCTGATCTTGATGCTCACTCATTGGCACTTTCCTTCGTTCTAAAAAATCCCTGATACTCTGGATGCAGGTGCATAAAATATCTTGCGTAGTAAGCACGATGATTATTTGACAATTTAAAACTACTGCCAACTGTTTCAATGTCGGTGTGCCATCGTATGCGTTCAAAGATTGCGTTGATGGAATAATTCTTAAAGCCACGCTTGATAACATCAAACGTGAACTTCTCCAGCAAGCGATACACCTGCGGATTTTTCTTATGAAACTCCCAAAACTGTTTTTTTAATCTATCGCTCAATCTTTCCACCAAAAATAGTCTTTGCATCGTGTAAAACTTTTACTTCATTTTCATCCAGATCAATTAAGGACTGAATCTCTTTCGGTGTGTACTTGGGCAACGATCTATCCGGTACTGACATTGCCCGGTGCTTCACCAAATAAAAATCTGAATCAAACTTTTCTGAATGAATCAAAACCCAGCCCCGCTTTTTATAATTCTTTGTTGCTTGCGTAAGGTCTATCGCTGTATCTTCCAGTTCGGTATTCATAGTGCAAATCTGTGACCCCCAATTTCCCAAGATATTTTTTCTTCTGCTTCTGAAAATGAAGCTCAACCATAAAATCGTTATCAGGCATTGCATACTTGGGTTGGTGAACCGTGATGCATACGTCAGCCTTGTTGCGAAAACTAGCAGAGCCGTTGATTGAGTACGGGGTTGGTACTGGTGGTGCTTTGCCCTCTTCTGTGTACGGCTTCTTTGGATGAGCAATAATAAATACCGTCACACCATATTCACGGGCAAACCTGCGAATCATCGAAAGCTGGTTATTGAACCACTCCGTTTCGGACATACCACCACGCACAGAATGGTCAAGCTCATTCCAAGGATCGCAAATAATGGCCTTGATCCCCTTTGCCCTGACCAACATTCCCCAAAGCTCAACCATCTCAACTGGTGCCAACTGGTGATCTTCCGGCTGGATAAAAAATATGTTGTCGTTTATCCATGCCTGTGATTCGTTGATGTCGTTTTGATCCATGCGACTTTTAAATTGATCCCGGTACGGCAAGCCGATGAACTTTTCAGCAATCTTCCCCGCTAGATCTTCTTGCGGATACTCTTCTGGAGAAAACAGGCCAAATTTCCATTCATGTTGCATAATCATGTTGACCATGACCGCTAATATCCAATCGGACTTGCCGTGACCGGGATAACCCGTGATGACAACCAATTCACCAGCATCGGGATTCAACTTCCAAAACGGGTCAATGTTTTGCCAGCCAACACTTAAGCCTTCTTGTCGCCCGTACAAGAAGTGAGTCATCATGTCGATGTCGTTGGCGTAAGTGATTCCACGGAGCGGAAACACTTTTGCTTCTTCGATGAGCTTACGGACAACCTCTGGTCCGTACTTAATCAAAACATCGTTAGCGTCTTTACAATCTTCCGGTGTCTCAACGTAGCGACACTTATCCAGACCAATACGCCTAGACAGTTCGTTACGCAGTTCCAGACCGGGGCCATCGGCATCAGACCAGATTACAAACGCCTTGACCTCATTGAACCGATCTTCCACGTTTTCAAAAAACGTGAAACCTTTAGCCCCGTCTGGAACACTACACACGCCACGCAAGCCCGACTCCATAATCGCTAGAGCGTCTAATTCGCCTTCAACAATTATTGTTTCTTCGTTGTCAATGTTGTCGTACCCGTAAACAATTCGCTCGGCATCTTTGCTCTGCCTGAACTGTTTGTCTTTTGACCGCATCTTGACATTTACGCATTGACCACTTTTGAAATATGGAAATTTGATCCAACCATTATCAAAACTGATTCTTGCCTCAGACAAAATTGCTTCTGAAATCTTTCTTTCGGCAAACCAGACCAAAACCGGATCAGGCAACTCCTGATAACTCCAATTCGGCAACTTGTAGTTCTTTACCTGTTTCTTTATCTTCGGCTGGCTCACAATATCTTTCACAAAACTACGCTTGAGACTGCCCGTCCAACCGCAATGATGGCAGTTCCAAATGCCCTCATCTACATTGACCGATAGACTTTTATCGTGCTTGTGTTTCTTCCGGTCATGTTTGCATTTCGGACAATCCGTTTTTATCTGCCCGTAACCAGCATTGACTGTGATTCCAAAATCTTCAAAGTTCATAATGCGGGAACCCTCACTTTTGGTGCTTCAGGAATAATGAGCTTGTTGATTTGAGATTTAAAAAGTGCGATTGATCTGCCTTTGCCTTCAAGCCAAGGGTCATCCGATTTCAAAAATGCCGTAATTAAATCTTGGGTTTTCTCCAAACCATATTTCGACACTATCGACTTCATCAACTTTCCATCTTTGCCACCATCAATCATCGGGGTTGCCCCGAAAATATTCTGGAACTCATCGTGGTAAAAATTGATTACTTGATGAACTTCTGATGAAGATTTTTTTTCATTCGTGTTTTTTTTCGTATATAACTCACTAACTAACTCTCTAACTAGGGGCTTTTTTTTATTTTTTATTTTTTCATCTTCGTTGCCGAAAACCTCTATAAGTCCAAGTTTTTCAAACAACTCTAATTTTACAGGTGAGCTGAAAAGTCCTCGCTTTTTAACCCATTTATTGTCGAAAGGTATCTGATTGTCTTCTGTATGTGCGATACAAAGTAGCCCAATGTAGTGTGCTTTGTGGCTGTCATGCAGTTGTCCGACTGCTGAATCGAGGTTCCAAGTGTGGTACAAACGAATCCAAGGAGACTTGCTATCTTTTCGCTTTGGCTGTAATTTTTCAAAATTTTTGACCCTGAAATATCTCATTTCCCCGACCTGAATTGAATGTGAAAAAGAATAGGACTCCTGTTTGTGTTTGCAACTTTCCTCACCGGATTGATAGGCAGGGACCAAAATAGCCCCTGCCTTTGAACAATCCAGTTGTCGGGTGCCTAAAAAGGCACTGGATCATCCACTGCGGATACACCTGCCAACGGTGTGTAGCCAAACCCATCCACCCCAATATCGGGCTTGAGGTTGGTTTTGCCGTTGTATTCTTCTTCGATCAAAGTTAAAGACACACGCTTGCCTCGCAAGTCCTGTGCCTCAAAATCCTGACCCGGCTGGAAACCAAGCATCTTGCATTTTTTTGATGCGATTCCACGCCCACCATCACTCCAGACCAGATTGTCAAAACAAAGAGTTTTGCTCTCGCCCACTGGAACAAAGCGAACCGACCACATCTCATCACCGTTTTTTGTGATTTTTTCTTCCACCTTGGCAACTTCGGCATCGTATTGCCCCGGATCGTTGCTACCTCGTGAGCCTAAATCTTCTTCTGTGAATCTCATTTAAATGTCCCCCCTAGTTGACGGTTGGGGCTAGTACGCTTTTCTGATGCTCGTACAAAGCCCGTAATGGTTTTTTGTGATCTTCTGTAACGATGCGTGATGACTTGATTTTTTTGGCAATCTCGTTCAAGGCATCAATCGTTTTGGAAGATTCAATTGCCTTTTTAAACTCATCATGCTTGGTCAGAGATTTCATCTGCTTTTCAGGACTGTTACCTTCGACCAAAGCCTGATCCTTCTCGGCAATTTCATCTACGCTTTCAAAAGTAGCTTGCTGGCCATTTAGTAATGGCAAAACTGGTTTAATCATGTCAAAATTCGGGTTGGGAAATGTATGGCCTGAAAGTATCCCGGTCCTGTCTTTTTCAGCGATTGCTAGAACGGTAGCTTTCTTGCCGTCTTTTCCCTTGGCCAAATCAAAACGGAGTCCGATATTAAATTCATATTCCGTTTCGCCTTCGGCCCTCATCGCCACACCCACCTTTTGCATTTGACCGTCAGCATCTTCAAAAACATTTTTCTGTCGGCCTAAAACAAAAACATGAAATGGAGCTTCCATCAAAAACTTAACAAGCTCTTTATACGGACGTTTGATGTTTGCCCACATATGCATGGGGATTGTGCCAGCCGATGTTTTCTTGTTCTCTGGGACTGCGTTTTGGCAAGCATCCCAAAGATGACTGATGCTGTCGATTACGATCACTTCGTAATCGACAGGGTTGAGCGACTTGACCGCATCCAGTACATCAGCTATGGACTGTGTGTGGATAACGTCAAAGTCAAATGCCTTTGGATGGATTTTTCTTTCTTTGACATCCATCGAATAAAAATCTGTGCCATGTTCGGTATCAACATAGGCAATCCGCTTCCCCGATTTGCTGACAAGACCTTCTGCGAATAGCAGAGTCGTAAAAGTCTTGCCTCTACCCGATGGGCCGTACCCACAAATCTTCAAGTACGCTTGTTGAGGTTTTGCTTTTTTAAAAACCATTTTTATACTCCTCAGAGTGTTAGTAATAACCTGACCGCTAGTGCCACATCATCGATGGCACTAATGGTTTCGCCTTATTTCAAAGGCTCATCAGAGGTTTTCTCTTCGTATAGCTCACGAATAGAATTGATGTGCCAGACATGACAGCCCGGACATTCGTAATATTCGCCTTCCACTCCGTTGAGCGGAATGTACCCCTGTTCATCCATCCATTCCGTAAATTGGTTTGTCATTTCCATCACTCACTCCCCCAATAAATAAATCGAAAATAAAATAAAAACTACCGACCAAACCCCCATGCCTAGCCAGACCCACTCCACCCAGCCGCTCATAGCAACCACTCCTCATCAATATTGCGTGTTGCATCGTTGTATGCCTCGCAAGCATCTTCATAGGCAATGATGGCCTCATGTATGACCGAATCGAAATCGAAAATAAATTGTTGGTATCGGTGCAACTCCTTGTCTACATCCCTGCGATCTGTGTAATGAGGCAATTCATCAAGGTCTTGCAGGTCGTTGATCTCGGAGCAAAGTTTGTTCAGTTTTGAAATGATGTTTGTCTTTTCCGGATCATTGATGCGATTGATTGCCATCACGAATCGGTAATCAGGCGGTTTGTTTTCTTGCTTGCGTGGAACGCCTGAAGCAACCACCGATTTGAGGGCATCATTGCCGATGATGCCTTCGGCAATTAACGGGCTATAATTCGTCCGATGTTGGCTTTGTGTGGATGATTCCTTTTGTCGCCACCCACCACCAGCAAAATCTCTTGTTCCGAATGGTTGCTTTGAGTTCATTTGGCTTCTCCCCCTAAAATGCAGATGTTAAAGATTCTGGATTTTCGTTATAGTGAGCGTCATCCGAGTGAGCGTCATCCGGTTGATACTCTTCATGGCCAGACTTGTTCTTAATTTTGGTTGGACGCTGTACTGTCGTTTGTTTGTCGTCTTGATACTCTTCATGCTTCTTGACTTTCGCCATGAACTCCACACTGTCACCAACCGCACCCAGTTCAGCCGTACCGAAATAAACTATCAAGTTGCCGTCAGGGTCTTTAATCTTGGTAATTGATGACCAGCCGTAAGCTGTCTCAAAACCTTTGAAGAAAACAACATCACCGGAAAACTTGATACGCTCACCAACGGTTCCGATATAATCACTCTCCGGCTCCATCGCTTTCTCTACCTGAAGCCCCTTGCAGATAAGATTGTGAATAAAGAAAAGCTCTCGCTCATCAGCGATCTCAATACAGCGATTGATTAAGGCTCTGCCGACTTCATCCCGTGGCTCTTGCTCTGCCCACCACATGATTGTCTTCGGCTCTGCCTTGGAGATCACATACCCTTTGTGCTTGCCAAAGGGGAAGAGGTCGCTATACTTGATGGTTTGGATTGCGTGATGTTGCCATACGGTTAGATCGTTATACTTATTCAAGTCAAAGTTGGCATCGATGTCGTCAACCAAAAGATACTTTTCAAACTTCCTGAATGATTCAAGATATGCGGTTGCTTCCTTGACGGCCCACTCCCGGTTAGTACCAAGGTTCTTAACGTAGGTATGCTCGGCTTGTGTGTGGTGGGGGTTGGTCGGTTTGTTAGGGTAGAACCGCCTACAATGGAGCGTGTACTGGGCCGACTTCATTCCAGTACCGATCCAGACTGTGATTACTGCTTCGGCTTTGCTCATGACATTTCCTCCATGTTTTTTGGGAGAAGAGGCCGACCTTGCTGTGTCATGAGCATTTGCGGTAGGATGCAATTGGCCGACCCCTTCAGGTTGACTTTTGATTCTATTTTGGTTAGGATTTGATTTATTGCTCATGACATATACCAATATATGCCAATTTACGCCATTGTCAAGCATATTATGCAAAATATGCAATAAAAAGCCAAAATAATGTGGATATAGCCAATATTCTGAAGGGACTGCGTGAAGAAATGGGGTTCGGGCGGGACCAGAGGGGATTTGCAACCAAAATTGGCCTTAGTTTAAGAACACTCTCCCGTTGGGAAACGGGTGAGGGTGAACCAAAGCCGTATCAATGG
>Ga0080013_1001583_pt1 | contig 29586 bp, 48 predicted proteins | sample ETNvirenome_6_85_FD_69236 | JGI IMG/M metagenome (GOLD analysis project Ga0080013, IMG submission 69236) | Marine viral communities from the Pacific Ocean - ETNP_6_85 (SPADES assembly) (version 2) | ecosystem: Environmental > Aquatic > Marine > Oceanic | place: Pacific Ocean | collected 2013-06-19 | reverse complement strand
TGTTCTCAGCGGACGACGAGGAGATGATCTCTTGCAAGTCTGGAAATTGGTGGGAAACAAATCCACAAAGAGGTAGAGCTAATAACTCTGCTGTATTAATGAGACATAAAGTAACTAAGTCGTTCTTTATGGATCTATGGAAACGTGTAGAACTATCAGGTGCGGGAGAACCTGGAATATATTTTAATAATGATAAAGACTGGGGTACAAACCCTTGTTGTGAGATAGCTTTACGACCATATCAGTTTTGCAACCTGTGCGAAGTAAATGCTAGTGATATTGAATCACAAGAAGATTTAAACAACAGAGTGAAAGCTGCTGCCTTTATAGGTACATTACAAGCAGGATATACTGACTTTCACTATTTAAGAGAAGTATGGCAACAAACAACAGAAAAAGAAGCTTTGATAGGCGTTTCCATGACTGGGATAGGGAGTGGAACGGTGTTAGGATACGACATGCAGAAAGCCGCTCAAATAGTAAAAAGAGAAAATACAAGAGTCGCGAAAGCGATTGGAATTAATCCAGCAGCTAGATGTACAACCGTGAAGCCTGCTGGGACGACATCTCTGGCATTAGGAACTTCATCTGGTATTCACGCATGGCACAACGATTATTATATCCGTAGGATCAGAGTTGGTAAAAACGAAAGTATGTATAAATACTTAGTTGAAAACCACCCAATGTTAGTTGAAGATGAGTTTTTTAGACCTCATGATACTGCTGTAATTAGTATACCTCAGAAAGCTCCTGAAGGTTCTATACTTAGAACTGAATCTCCGTTTCAATTACTTGAACGTATAAAAAAGGTGGCGACAGAATGGGTTGTACCTGGTCATAGAAAAGGATCTAACACTCATAACGTTTCTGCTACAGTTAGTTTGAAAGCTGAAGAGTGGGAAGATGCTGGAGAGTGGATGTGGAATAACAGAAAATATTATAATGGTTTATCTGTGTTACCTTTCGACGGCGGAACATATACTCAAGCTCCTTTCGAGGATATTGATGAAGGAACTTATATAAATAGGTTGCAACATTTAAAAGATATAAATTTAGAAAATGTTATCGAGACTGAAGACAACACTGATCTTGCTGGTGAACTTGCTTGCGCTGGCGGTGCTTGTGAAATTAACTAGTTGTAGTAAAATAAAAAATGATTATACTACTTTTACTATAAAAGAAGGCAAACATAGATCAATAAACGCTTTACGTTATAGTAACGATACTACTTTTAATTGGAATATAAAATTTGATTCAAGTGCTATCTACAAATGTGTGGATAGCCTTAATCAATATGATATAAATAAATTAATAGGATGGAGTGATTGTGGAGACAGTCATACTGAAAGTTCTATAAGATTTGGATGGAGATGGTTAAACGATAGTTTAGAAATTCATTGGTTTAAACATGAAGCAGGAGAATTCAGTTTTGATCTTATTAAAAGAGTTAGTATATGTGAAGAACATTACTATGAATTAACTATATTTAGATGGGACTATAAATTAGTTGTAGATGGCACATACGTGTACGTACCTAGAAATTGTCCAAGAGATAAGAGAAGGTATCAACTTTATCCTTATTTTGGAGGTGATGAAACAGCTCCTCATAATATTAAAATACAAATTAAAAATGGGACATAAAAATCCAAATACACCACCCCCGGGTTACAAGTTTGATGAAGCTTCCGTAAGAAGAGGCAGAGGAGGTCGATTAGTAAAAATTATTGATCCACCATCAAAATCTACAGCTCATCAACTCGAAAAATATCCTTCAAAAAAAATTACTGAATACACAGTTAATAAATACAAGGGACTTGTAATAACTTATTTGACAAGTAATTATGATATTTTACCACCTTTAAGTAAAACCGAAGGATGGGATTATATTTGTGTTACTGATACTAAGTTAAATAATTCAGATTGGGAAATAGTAAATTTACGCGACGAGGATAAAGCTGTAATAGGTAACAAGAAAAAAGCTAGTTCTATTATGTTTAATGCTTTAAATTATGTAAAAAAAGATTATGATATAGTAATAACTATGGACGCTAACATGTTTATAAATGAAGATTTAAACAGATTAGTAGATCATTATAAATTAACTAAATATGATGTTACTTTCTTAAGCCATCCAGACAGAAATTGTGTATATGACGAAATTAAAGCACTACTAAAAACATCAAAAGATAAACGTGAGAATACTTTAAATGCTAAAAGTTTTTTATTAAAAGAAAATTATCCAAAAAATTTAGGATTATTTGCTACTGGGGTAATGTTTTTAAATCCAAAAAGCACAGTATTGTCTAAATACTTAATCAACATGCGAGAAGATTATATTAAATCTCCCTCAATTAGAGATCAAATAACTATAAATTATAGTTTATACAAAAGTAACAAAAAACTCCCTCCTTTATATTACAGTACACTTCCTTTTAATGATGTAGTATCTTATAAGGTTCATAAAAAATCTACTCCTTTTATTGTATTTCCCCATGTTAAAAAAAAAGATAAAACGTTAGCTAAAACTAAAGTAATTATATATGAAAATACTCCATATAATAATGAAAAAGATTTAGTAAAAGCTTATAATAGTTTTATGAAACTTATTCCAGATAATAGTTGGGCTTTATTTAGAGATGCAGATACTTTGTTTTTAGATAGTCATTATAACGAATTGTTCGAACAAGCTATAATAAACAATCCAAATACTTTTTGCTTTACAGGGGTAACAAATAGAATAAATAACAAACAGCAATTGTATGATGAATATAAAGGAGATGATATAAGTATACATAGAAAAATAGCAGAAAAATTAAGGAACGTTTAATGTCTTTAGTAAAATCAGCCGGTAATATATATTTTGTTTATCAATTTTTAAAAAAACTTGTAACTCCTTTTAAAAATACTGATGCATTCAAACTCGGCATCATAGACGAAAAAGGTAAGGTTCTTAAAAAGAGAAGCACGTTAAAGACTTCTGAAGAAAAAGAAGCATATACCTTAACCGATACTATGATTTTTAATTTAAAAAAATTATTAGAAAAGGTTCCAGGAGGTAGACTTAGAATAGCATCTTTTGCCGCCGCACTCTTTTTACTAAAAGAAGATTTAGAATATAGACACTATCACGATTTGTCTTTTTTACAAGAAGAATTTTACAAATTTATGAAAGAAAAAGAGACAGAGGTGAATTATATGATTACTGAAATAAATGAAAAGAAAGAATACTTTGAAGAGTTATCTGCAGGTAGTGGAGCCATTGCTGGCATAGGTGTTGAACACCCTACAAGAGGAGGGCAATCAGAGCCTCCTGGTAAATCGAAAGTAAAAAGAGGAAGATTTGCAGGTCAAGATACGTTCATTGTTGATCCGAACATTTTCATGAAATCTAGAATGGGTAAAAAGAAATATCATAGATACGAAAATTATGTTGGAAATGATGAGGTTGGTGAAGCAATAAGAGCATTTGGTAGAGCAAACCCAAGTAAACCAATAATTTTACAAGATTCACTTACAGGTGCAATGTTGTATTTAAAATATGGAAAAGACCATGCTTTCTCTAAAACGTTTTCTTAAAGAAAATTTTGTTGAGCCTAAGAATGGTAAATGTCCTGAGGGATTTGTCATGAGTAAATTGCTAGGGGGATGTGTACCTAAAGGAGAAAAATTGCATGATATGTCTGCGCCTGAAGTCGGAAAAGCATATCCTAAAGGAACTCCAAAAGATGTATAAAAATAAATATATTAAAGGACAAAAATGAGTGTAGTAAGAAATACTTTAGACATTATAAATCCAGATGAAGGAGATGGAGCAACTGCAAGGCAGGGATCTATCAATTTTTATGGTTTCAGCAATGGTGAAGACGATATTAGTGATGTATTTGCTGGTACGGCCGCTGATATTTCAGATCCTCATGTGCTTGCACAAATTCTTGTAGATCATGAAGGTACTTCTGCTGATGATAAAGGTGAAATCTATATTAAAGTAAATGACGGAGATGATGGACAATCACCTTCAAAAACTGCACTTCAAGTACATTCAAATGCCGCCGTAACTTTTTCTAATGACATATTAAATAGTGCTACAGGTGCAGTTCAAATGGCAGTCGGTACAACCGCACAAAGAGCGGCGGTGCAAGGTGCCATCAGATACAATACTACTACTTCACAATTTGAAGGTTATTCTGGTTCTGCATGGGCAGGATTAGGTGGTTTGATTGATGTAGACCAAGATACTAAAATTACTGCTGAAGCATCTGCAGGATCTGATGAAGATGTTCTTACGGCTACCGCTGGAGGCACGACTACTTTTACCTCTAATTCAACTCTATTATTTTCAAATCAATCTTTAACGGCTAAAACTTCTACTGGAGCATTACTTACATTACAAACATCTGATACTGATATTGCAGACGGTGATGTGCTTGGAGGCATAAAATTTCAAGCACCGAATGAAGGCACTGGTACTGATGCTATTGCACTCGCAGGATCTATTGTATGTATTGCGGAAACTGATTTTTCTGCAAGTGAAAATAAAACAGAAATGGTTTTTAAAACCGCCGCCTCTGGTGCGGAAGATGTTACAAATGTGACAATGCATTCAAATGCCGCCGTAACATTTGCAGGTACAGTAATAGAATCATCTGCTAGAGAATTGAAAGAAAATATTGAACCATTATCTGGTTCTTTAGATAAGATTATGGCTATGCAGGGAGTGACTTTTAATTGGAAAGATGAAAACAGAAAGACTTTAGGTAAAGATATTGGAATGATTGCAGATGAGGTATCTGAAATTTTTCCAGAACTCGTTTCATATGAAAAAGGAAAACCTTCAGGAATTAAATATAGTAAAATGGTTTCATTACTCGTAGAGGGTATGAAAGAACAACAAACTCAAATTGAAGATTTAAAAGCCGAAATTAAGGCACTAAAAAACTGAAAGGAATTATGTCAGAACGTGGAGTAAAAGAAACGAAAGAGGTATTAGCATTTGTATTCAGTATGGCTAATGCTATTAAAATAAGTTTAGCAGATGGTGATTTTGATTGGTACGATGCTAAAAATTTTGTTGATCCTCTTAAAAGGATTGCTCCTGCAGTGGAGAATATAGATGAAGTTTTACCCGAAATTGAAGACCTTGAATGGGATGAAATTATTGATCTTGCTAAATATTCTATGACAGAGTTGGGTTTGGGTGGCGATATCGATGTAGATGCTGAAGTCGAAGCCGCCGCTGAAAAAGTAGAAGATGCAATTGCCATGGGAAAAAGTTTACTTAAAATAGTTAATGGCATCGGCTAATGGATCACGAAAAATTGGTACAAATGATTTTAACACCTTTAATAGTTGCTATCGTAGCCATGATAGGATGGAGTCTTGTTTCTGTAATAGAGTTGAAAGAAGAGGTAGCAACAGTTAAAGCAGATGTAAAATATATTTCAAAGCAAGTTGATGCGATGTCTGAAAAACTTGCTTTTATCAAAGAAACAGAGATTTATGCAAAACAGTGAACTTGTGAAATTAGCCCTTTCAATTAAGCAGAAGAAAAAGGTAAGGGATCCTGCTCCTGTATATGAATTAGCAAAGAAACTTGGTTTATCTGATACTGATGCTAATCATGCAATTAGGTATGTCGGCCTATAACTTGACTATTCTATTTTTATAATATATACTGTTTGTTATACTTCTGAATTTTATCCTATACTTTTATCATGAGCATTTATATTGACCAAAAATATCTTAATATACTCTCTGGACAATTAGAACGATTCACACGTAAAAGAGAAGACCTGTATAATTTCAGGTGTCCTATTTGTGGTGATTCTGAAAAACATCAATACAAAGCAAGAGGCTACGTTTATCGCAAGACAAATGGTTTGTATTATAGATGCCATAACTGTGGTGCAGGAATGAGTTTGAGTAATTTGATTAGAGATTTAAATCCTGGTCTTCATCAACAGTATGTCATGGATACTTATACTAGCAATTCACATTCAAAATCTACACCTGTAGAAAGACCTAAATTTGAATTTAAAGCACCTAAATTCGAAACCTCACATACAAATAATCCATTAGATAAAATAGTTTCTATTGATAAATTATTAGACGAACATTATTGTAAACAATATGTTAAAGGACGCAACATACCTGAAGAACATTATAAAAATTTATATTTTGCAGAAAATTTTAAGGAGTGGGTTGTTGGACTTGAAATATCGAAAGATGATATATATAGGCATCTTTATGAAGAGCCAAGATTAGTGATTCCTTTTTTTGACCGTACAAGAAATATGATTGCCGCTCAAGGCAGGGCTTTAGGGGAATCGGACCTTCGGTACATTACAATAAAAATAGATGAGCATCAACCTAAGATTTTTGGTTTAGATAGGATTGATAAAAACAAACCAGTTTTTGTAGTTGAAGGTCCGATCGACTCTCTTTTTATAGAAAATTGTATTGCAGTAGCAGGAGGGGATTTAGTTTCTGCATTATCTCATTTGATAGATTGCGAATTAATTTTTGTATATGATAATGAGAGAAGAAATCGTGAAACTGTTAAGAAGATGGAAGCCACAATTGATAGACACCACAAAATTGTAATATGGCCCCAGTATGTGCGTGAAAAAGATATAAATGAGATGGTATTGGGAGGTATTAATGTCCCATATGTATTAGATAGTAATATTTATTTTGGATTGACTGCAAAAACAAAAATGTTGGAATTTAAAATATGAAAATACATAATCATGGCTTTGTTGAATTATTAGAGGTAATGGGAAACGATGAGGAAGTTGAAAATGCCGCAAGAATAAGTTATGGAGAAGGCACACGAAAGACTAGCCAAACACGTAATTTAATTAGATATTTAATGAGGCATAAACACACATCACCATTTGAGATGTGTGAAGTGAAGTTTCATCTAAAACTACCAATATTTGTGATGAGACAACTTGTTAGACATAGGACTGCTAACATAAACGAATACTCTGGTCGTTACTCATTAATGAGTGATGAGTTTTATTTACCTGCTGAAGCCGATGTACAAGAACAATCACAATCAAACAATCAAGGACGTGGTAAAGACTTAGACGAAGATAATAAGATACTTGTTTTAGGTCGTATGGTTGCAGTTACAGATCAGGCAAAAGAGTGTTATAGACAAATTGCTAACCCTACTCCCTTAGATGGATTTTATGAAGGGTTTAAGGGTATTGCAAGAGAACTTGCAAGAACGGTTTTACCAGTTTCAAATTACACCGAGTGTATTTGGAAAATAGATTTGAACAATTTTTTTCATTTTGCCAAATTACGTATGGATGCTCACGCACAAAAAGAGATACAAGATTACGCAAGTGCAATGTATGAATTGGTAAAACCAAAATTTCCTATTTGTTGTGAAGCCTTTGAAGACTATATTTTAAACTCAAAGACATTTTCCGCTAAAGAGATGAGGATTATCAAAGAAAATCTAAATGGAAGTTGGGTAATGGCAAAATATGGTCTATCAGAACGAGAATCAAAAGAATTTTTAGATAAGTTAAAATAAGGAGTAAAAAATGCCTCTACCTACCGAGTACCAATCATTTATACATTTATCACGATATGCAAGATGGAATTATTCTTTAAAGCGAAGAGAAACCTGGGAAGAAACAGTTGATAGATTGGTTACTTTTTTCAAAGAACATTTAGATACTAAACATGACTTTAAACTAGATAATGGGCTAGAAGCCGATTTAAGAGAGCATATCATTAATCTAGACGTTATGCCAAGCATGAGGTGCCTGATGACTGCAGGAGAGGCATTGAAAAAAGAAAACATTGCAGGATATAATTGTTCATATGTTAAGGTAGATGTTCCAAGATCCTTTGATGAAGTGTTGTATATTCTCATGAATGGTACTGGTGTGGGATTTTCAGTAGAAGAAGAGTATGTGGCTCAATTACCAATAGTTGCCGAAGAGTTTCATGAGACTGACACAACAATAGTTGTAGCAGATAGTAAATTAGGTTGGGCTAAAGCATATAAAGAATTACTCTCACTTGTTTGGCAAGGTCAAATACCAAGATGGGATCTTTCAAATGTAAGACCAGCAGGAGCGCCACTCAAAACATTTGGAGGTAGAGCCTCTGGTCCTGAACCACTAGAAGAATTGTTCAAATTCACTATAAATACTTTTCAGATTAGTGCAGGACGTAAACTTAAACCGGTAGAAGCACATGATATTGTATGTAAAATTGCAGAAATTGTTGTTGTTGGTGGGGTCCGCCGTTCTGCTCTTATCAGCCTGTCAAACTTACAAGACGAAACAATGCGACATGCTAAGTCAGGACAGTGGTGGGAGAATAATCCTCAACGAGCCCTCGCCAATAATTCGGTTAACTATAAAGAAAAGCCAGACATTGGGACTTTCATGCGAGAGTGGTTATCCCTCTACGATTCTAAATCGGGAGAGCGAGGAATCTATAACAGTATGTCGGCCAGAAAACAAGTAGAGAGTCTAAACAATGAAGAAGAAATCAGAAGAGAACCAAGAGATGACTTTGGAACTAATCCCTGCAGTGAGATCATACTTAGAAGCAGAGAGTTTTGTAACCTTTCAGAAGTCGTTGTCAGAGGACGGGACACTGCCGAATCTTTACGCAAGAAAGTTAGGATTGCAACAATCCTTGGCACGTTTCAATCAACCCTTACAAGTTTCAAATACCTCTCCAGAGAGTGGAAACGAAACTGCGATGAAGAACGACTTCTTGGAGTCTCTCTTACAGGAATAATGGACAACTCTCTTACAAATGGTAAGAAAAAAGGACTTGAAGATTTATTAGAGAATCTTAAACAAGAAGCGGTTGCAACAAATAAAGAATATGCTGACAGACTTAATATACCACAATCAGCCGCCATTACATGTGTTAAACCGAGTGGTACAGTCAGTCAGTTAGTTGATTCTGCATCAGGTATTCACGCAAGACATAATCCATATTACATCAGAACTGTAAGAGCAGATAATAAAGATCCATTGTGTGCATTTATGAAAGATGCAGGGTTTCCTAACGAAGCAGATGTAATGAAACCACAACATACAACTGTATTTTCATTTCCTATGCAAAGTCCAAAGAATGCAGTATTCAGACAAGATATGACTGCAAAAGAGCAATTAGAACTCTGGCAGAAATATCAAATTCATTGGTGTGAACACAAACCATCTGTAACAATTTCAGTCAAAGAACACGAGTGGATGGAAGTAGGTAACTGGGTTTGGGTTAACTTTGATAGCATTAGTGGTATTTCATTTTTACCTTTTAGTGAACATACATACAGACAGGCGCCATATCAAGATTGTACAAAAGAAGAATATGAAGAAGCATTGAAAATAATGCCAAAAAATGTTGATTGGTTACAGTTGGCTAAATACGAGGAGAAAGACTTTACTGCAGGAGCACAAGAATTGGCTTGTGCCTCCGATGGTGGTTGTGAAGTGGTGGACATCTAATGCGAGTATTATCAGATGCATTGTCTGAGAAAGATGAATTACATCAGACTATACGACACTATGAGGACTTATTAAGCGAACAACTGATCGTTCCATCACACCTATATAATGCAATGAAGATAAAAGAATTGCGAGAAAAATTACATTATTATAAGGCTGAATACGATGAATATGTCAATGGTCCCAGAACATTATGCGGCTAATGTTCTCTCAGAAATAATGGGAGAAATCAATGAAGAAATAAGTAGAGTTTCTACATTGAGAGAAAAGATCAGGAAGAATCCTAAACCTGACCTGAATCACTTGGTAATGCCTGAAAGACTCAAGTGTTATCAAGATGGTTTAAAACATTGTTATTCTTTATTAGATAAATATAGAGACATGGAGAAAGTCCCTAATGATAGAAATTGAAGAAGATTATGATTGCATGGAATGTGCAGAATCTTTTATTTTAGTTTGGACCAGTAAAATAAAACCACAACATTGCCCTTTTTGTGGAGCATACATAGAAACACCTGAAGAAGATGAAGATAATTGGGATTGATTATTCATTAACCAGTCCTGCTATTACAATATACAATGGAAATGATAAGTGGAATTATAATTTTGGCACTTGTACTCATTTTTGTTTGGCGAATAATGAACGACAACGATCAAAATGGGCCGAGATTCGGAGCGTAAAAACAGACATATATCCTGCTTGGGAAACTGATTTGCAGAGGTATCATGGGCTTGCAAATTGGGTCATAAATAGTTGTATAACTGCAATGGATCCTGTGAGACCAAAAGCATATATCGAAGATTATGCTTTTGCCGCCACTGGTAGAGTATTTCATATTGCTGAAAATATGGCAATATTAAAAGACACTCTCAATAAATGGGGTATATCATATGAGATGATACCTCCAACAGTAATCAAGAAATATGCTACAGGAAAAGGTAATGCGAATAAAGAAAAAATGTATGAAGCATTCACTCAAGAAACGCACCGAGACCTAATGCTAGAATTCAACACCAAACTAAATAATCCTATCACAGACATTGTTGATAGTTATTACATAGCAAAATACGGATACGCACATGGCAACAATACCTGAAGAATATGCAGAATTTGATTTTGGTTTTTCTGCGGTAGATGATGAAGAATACAAAGCGAAAACTACCGAAGTTGAAAAGAAAATTGTAGAAGTTGAAGCAAAATCAGAATCACTCTCAAATTTAGAGAAAAAGATAGATTCCGCTATCAATGAAATTAATTACAAAAAAGAATATCTTGAGGAAAAATATGTTGAAGATATGGGTAAAGTTGAAAAGTTGATTTTACCTCTGTTATATAATCTCATGAAAAATGGCGAAAAAGATTACATCTATTGGCCAAATCGAGAACAAATCATCACAAAACAAATTGAAAAAATAAAGGATATTACTCGGGATATAGCGGATTAAATATTATAAATATGGATGTGGAGGCAATAATAATTTATATCTAGATATAGGAGGATATTTTGGCCACCCTACAAAATTCTACAATACCAAATAGTGGTACTTTTGGAAGTATATCTGATCCAGATGCTATATCTATTGATAGCAATGGAAAAGTAAAATTTGATCAAGAAGTTCAAACAAAAAAATTCTGGGGTATAACAAAAGTTGCAGATTTTGGTAGTGGTAGTGGAGTCAATCACTCCAGTTGGTACAATGCAGTTGCTTTGTCTTCTTTAGAAACGAATCAGTTATATTACTTCGATGCATATCATAGCCATGGTAACTCTTTATATTGGGGAGAATTTTGGGTTATGAAGACGGCTTCATCGACTGGTTGGGTAGATAAAATATTTCCACGTGGATATACCCAGAACCACTATCAAGGCCAATGTAGCAGTACCCACGTCCAATTTAAAGAAATAAATTCTGGGTGGAATGGTCCAACGCATTATGGCAGATATTATAAAGTATTCAGTTATTATTCAAGTTAATTATAGGAACTAACTAATTATGGGAACTAAAGCAGAACAACCATTTCATGAGGCTCTTGTAGAGTTAAGGTTTGAAAGAAATAAAAAATTACAAGAATGTGATTGGGTAATTATAAAATTTCAAGAAGAAGGTATAGAAGTTCCAGGAGATTGGAAGGATTACAGACAAAAACTTCGTGATTTACCCGCAGAAGTTTCTAAAACAAAAAAGATAAGATGGGAAGATCACGTAGGTGTAGTGAATGTAACTTGGCCTACAAAACCAGAGTAATGCACAAACCTTTCAAAAAATGAAAGTTTCTAATAATTGAAACGAACTTGAGTGCCCTGCTCAAGTTCACCCCCCCTTCAACTTGACAATCTCAATAAATTATGATATACTAAAGTCAAATTTTTTTTCTAATAAATAAAATATATTATACGAGACATCAAGGTTGACTAATGAAAATAAATGACATCGTTATTGTTGGCGGTGGTAGTGCAGGTTGGATGACTGCCGCCGCAATTGCACATATTTTACCTGAAATAAAACTTACACTTATTGAGTCTCCAGAAACTCCAATGATTGGAGTAGGTGAGTCTACATTAGGTCACTTCAATGAATACCTTAGTCTTTTAGAAATGAAAGATGATAAAGAGTGGATGCCTTTATGTGATGCGACACTCAAAAATAGTATTCAATTTACAGATTTTAGTAAAAAAGGATCAGTATTTCAGTATCCTTTTGGAAATCCAACATCTCCGCACGAACAAACAATTCCTGATTTACATACGTATTTTTTATTGAAAAATAGATTTCCGAATGAACTAGGCCCAGAAGATTTTTCTAGATTTTTTTGCTATAATACTCATCTAGCAGAACAACGAAGACAACCTCCTCCAGATGAAGATCCTGAATATTTAGATGCATTTGATCCAGCATTCGATGTTGCATATCACATAGATGCGATATTGTTTGGACAAACATTGAAAAAATTATTTTGTGATAATGTAACACACATTGTTGCTCATATTCAAGATGTAATTGTGGATGAGAATGGTATTAAAGAATTGAAATATGAAGACCAAACTTTGAGTGCAGATTTTTACATTGATTGTTCAGGTTTTAAATCTATACTAATAGAAGATGCATTAGAAGAGCCTTTTATTAAATTTAAAGGATTGTATAATGATACTGCAATTACTACAAGAATGCCATTTAAAGATGACCAAGAACGTGAAAATATGCCTGCTTTTACAGATTGTAAAGGATTGTCGAGTGGTTGGTTATGGAATATTCCCACATGGAAAAGACGAGGTTCTGGATACGTGTTTTCTTCTAAATTTCAAGATAAAGAAGATGCTGAATTAGAATTTAGAAGAGAAAATGATTGGTCTGGTGATGTTAGAGTGATTGATATAAAGCATGGTTATCATGAAAATTCAATAGTAAAAAATTGTATGGCAGTAGGATTGTCACACTCTTTTATTGAGCCATTAGAATCTACGGCTCTTTACATGACTCATGAATCAATTTGTAATTTTGTAAGACTATTAAAATCTAGTAATTGTTATCTAAATGCATTAGAGAAGGATGCTTTAAAAGTTCAATCAAGAGAACTAACGTTATCAATGGCTAATTTTGTGCTATTTCATTATTTGTTGTCACGAAGAGATGATTCTGAATATTGGAGACATATGACGAATGTTGAAAGTGATGTATTCGTATCTGAGGTAATGGCTACGATGATGTCAAAAAGATTTGGTGCTTTTGACCGTTTACTGAGTGATAAGGGTGATGGTATGATTTATGTTATGGCAGGATTAGACTGGAATCCTGTTGATTGGAATCTTATGAATTTTCATGGATCAACTCTAGATGCGGTACCTGATACGGACTATATGCCGGATCGTTTAGAATTTGTTAAATATGTTATATCAGAACGAGTGGAAAGAGTGAATAAGTATCCTACCAATTTTGAATACATGAAACAATATATTTACGAAGATTGATGGAAAAAGTAGAAATTCTTTCATTTCCAATATACAGATTTTACTATGATGATATTGAAAATGTTTATGATACAATGATTGAATTAAAATGGATTAAAAATCCTAACAACTGGATGTGGAAAGAAGGACCTGAAGGTAAAAATATTTTAGACATGCCATCACTATCCAGACTCAAAGACTGGATGAAACAATGTCTGCATGAAGTTAAAGAAGATTTAAATTTGACTTGTGATAGTTTAGAGTTAATAAGTTCTTGGGCAAATCTAAGTCAACAAGGTGATATGTTTCATAACCATTCACATCCAAACTCTTGGATTAGTTCAAACTATTATGTATCAGGAGAGAAAGAAACGAAAACAATTTTTCATACTCCAAATCCTTATTTTGATACTATAATAAATCCTATCACACCTGCTATTGATGATGAAGGCAGAAAAAATACTAACCTAAATCATGTAGAAGACACAGTTCCTGGCAAATACATTGTATTTCCTTCTACTATGTGGCACTACGCAATGATAAATAAAGATATCAAACCTAGAATAACTATTGCCGCCAACGTTTTTCCATCAGGAAATATATCCTGTGAAGGTGTTAGCAGGCTAAACATTACGGTTAATTAGGAATTATCATGAATAAATTATGGTATAGTTGGGAAGAAATGAGAAGAGATGTAAATGTACTCGCAAGAGACATTGTTCTTGACAAATTTGACCCAAATGTGATTGTTGGAATATCCAGGGGAGGTTTAACGCCTGGTGTTATGTTATCACATTGGTTCAAGAAACCGTTTAAACCGGTTAAATCATCAATTCGTGATTTTCCCCAATGGGAAGATTACTTGCCAAAACCTACAGATGAAAGGGTTTTGATAGTTGATGATGTGTGTGATTCAGGTGAAACATTTCAAAAAATGCAAGGTTACATTAAGGGCCCTCGCAAAAATCAACCATTAGAATTGCCGGTTGATGTAAGATTTGCGAGTCTTTGGTGGAACAATGAGTGTGATTTTGAACCAACATATTATGTCAATGAGGTTGCGAAAGACACCACGAATACGTGGATACATTTTCCATGGGAACAATGGTGGAACGCACCTGTTTAACTTATAAACTAGGAGAAATATGATAGATAAAATCTCTGCTTGGATTAAATCCATTACAGAAATTGGTTTAGGACTTATAGCACTTGGAGTAGTGTTACAGATCCTTTTTGGTGCCGCCGTTCCATTCATTGGATTAGATGTGATTGGTTCTGTAGTATCGTTAGTGAAGCAACTTGGAAGCGAAGGACTCGTTGGATTGGTTGCTATTTGGGTATTGTGGGGTATTTACACTAAGCCCTAAATAATAATTTAGAGCGGAGGCGGAAGGTCTCCGCTTCCAAACTATCATGAATTTCTCGGAAGGAGAAATATGAATGATATTCAGTATATTCTGAATACATTTTTGTTATTATTTTCTGGTGTGCTTGTTTTTTGGATGGCCGCCGGATTTGCAATGTTAGAATCAGGATTGGTGAGGACGAAAAATACGACCGCAATCCTAACTAAGAATGTTTGTTTATATTCTTTAAGTTGTCTAGCATTCCTCGCATGTGGTTATTATCTCATGTATGGAGCCATGTCGGATGGAGACCATGCAGGGACCTCTGACTTCTTTTTTCAAGTAGTCTTTGTCGCAACAACCGCATCTATTATTTCAGGAGCAATAGCAGAACGAATGAGGTTTTGGTCATTTATGGCTTTTGTTCTTGTACTTTCCGCAATTATATATCCTATGCAAGGAGCCTGGACATGGGGTGGGGGATTTCTATCTGAGATGGGGTTCTCTGACTTTGCAGGATCTACAATTGTTCATTCAGTTGGAGGTTGGGCCGCACTTGCTGGTGTTCTATTATTAGGTGCCAGATCAGGTAAGTATACTGATGACGGAAAAATTAACTTGATTCCCCCTTCAAATCTTCCATTAGCAACTTTAGGAACAATGATTCTTTGGTTGGGGTGGTTTGGTTTTAATGGTGGTAGTCAATTGGCAATGGCTACTAAAGCAGATGTAAATGCTATTGCAAGTGTGTTTGTAAATACAAATATTGCCGCCTGTGCTGGCGCTATTACTGCTATGATTTTGACTCAACTGTTATATAAAAGAGTTGATTTGACGATGGTATTGAATGGTGCATTAGCAGGACTAGTTTCTATTACTGCAGGTCCTGATTATCCTACTATGTGGTTAGCAACTGTTATAGGAATAATTGGAGCAGGATTATGTGTACTAGCAATCCCTATGTGGGATAAACTAAAGATTGATGATCCGGTAGGAGCATTGTCTGTTCATTTAGTTGCTGGTATATGGGGAACATTAGCAGTAGGAGTGTTTAATCATGAAGTAAGTTTGATGTCGCAAATACAGGGCATTTTAATTATTGGAGCATTTGTTTTTGGCTCTAGTTTTGCAGTTTGGTATGCTATTAAATTAGCAATAGGGCTCAGGATTTCTTTGGAAGAGGAAGTGCAGGGTATTGACATTGCTGAATTTGGTCATTCTGCTTATACGATAGGTCATGGTGAATTTGTTACTCATGACGAAATTAAATTAGGTAGAGGAACATTTGTTCCCGAAAGTGAACACTCTCTTAATTTGGAATCAAATTGAGTAAAATAAAACAACCCAACCCAATTTCTGAGGGTTGGGGAGTTTACCGTGAATTAGTTGATGAGGCAGTAGCAAATACACATATGATGAAAAGTGTGCCATTTATAAAATGTCTAACTCACGATGATTGTCATTTAGATGCATTTTATCCAGGTAAACATTGGAGGTCACTTAAACAAAATGAGACTGGAAGGTGGGTAAAAAAATGAGTGAAAAATCCTATGACCCTACTTTAGGCGGAAAAGCAAAGATTGGCAAGGATAAACATATAGAAGGTAAAACAAAATGTATAGTGCCTATTAATGGAAATATACATGATTGTAAAATCGTTAGTATAATTACAAAAGATGCATTAACTGCTAATGATGCCGCCAAGAAAGCAGAATTACCTTTAGCAGAAGACAAAACACAACAAACTATATCAATTTTTAAACTCCTATCAAAAAATAATATTCCAAATTCATTTTATGGAGAGCATGTAGCCAAAAATGTTTTTATTGCAAAAAATTGTAAAATGTTGCCATTGGAATGTGTCATTCGTAGACAACCTTATGGTAGTTATATTAAAAGATTTCCACACAAAAGTTCCTCAGATAAATTTGTTCCTCTAAAACTTGAATTTTTTCATAAGTATGCGGTTGTACCACCAGTGGAACATTGTGATAATCCTCATGGACTGATGCCAACTACAAGAATGATGCCAGAAGAAAAAGCAAGAGAACTTTATATGAGAAACGGATGGTGGACTCATACTGTATATACTGATCCTGTAATAGAACCTGATATTCATAAATGGTATTTGTATTCTGCAAAAGATGTGAGAATCAAATCAACTCCGATATTTGATATATCACCGTTAGTAGATATGGATACATTAGGTTATATTAAAGAAAAATTAATGGTGCCCACTTTTTTGTTATTAGAAAATGTATGGAAAAAATTTAATGTTAGTCTTATTGATATGAAGATTGAGGTTGGATATACTATGGAAAAAGAACTGGTTATTGCCGATGTCATAGATAATGATAGTTGGAGAATCTGGCCATATGGTGATCCTAAAAAACAACTTGATAAGCAATCTTTTAGAGATGGTGAGCATATGTCAGAAGTAGAAAGAAAATATAAAATTGTAACTGAGTATGTGAGAAAATTTGATGAAGTATCCAGTTGACATTATTCTTGGAGAATTAATTGAAACTGAGAGTTGATCCACCATATCATTTTGGATGGAGACATGAAGACGATGGTGGAGGCACTATTCAAGAAGTGACTATAAAAAACGACACAATGATTTATAAAGACGATGAACAATGGATGACTTGTCTTCTTTTAAAAGAACGTGTGGAAAAATGGGAAAAAATTGAGTTTGTAAAAGAACCTAGTTTTCAAAAAAATACAGTAGCAGAAATTGATGTGAGAGGTCCTGATGCTATGTAAAACCACAGATATCTAGAAAGGAATTCGAAATGATATTATTGTCTGGTAATTCAAATAAATTATTAGCAAATCATATATCAACTCATGCAGGCATTTCCTTGAGTGAAATGGCTCTTAGAAGATTTGCTGATGGTGAAATTTCTTGTGAAATATATGATAATATTCGTGGTGAAGATGTATTCATTATACAAAGCACCTGCAATCCTGCAAATGATAATCTCATGGAATTGTTGATTATTATTGATACATGCAAGAGAGCAAGTGCTGGTAGAATTACTGCTGTAATGTCCTACTATGGTTATGGCAGACAAGATAGAAAACCTTCTGCTAGAACTCCAATATCAGCAAAATTAGTAGCAAATATGTTACAAACTGCTGGAGCAGATAGGGTTTTGACGATGGATTTACATGCAGGTCAAATACAAGGTTTCTTTGATATTCCTGTTGATGATTTACGAGCCAAACCTTTATTCGTAAAGGATTTAAAGAAGAGACCTATGGTAAGCAATGGAAATGCTTTGATTATATCGCCTGATGCAGGCGGAGTACCTAGGGCGAGATCCCTCGCCAAGTCACTAAATCTGGACATTGCTATTATAGACAAACGCAGGGATAAAGCAAACGAGTCTGAAGCAATGAACGTAATTGGTAACGTAAAGGGGAAGCAATGTATAATCGTAGACGATATAGTGGACACCGGTGGAACACTCGTAAAAGCAACCGAAGCCCTCTTGAAAAATGGAGCGGAAGAAGTGCAAGCGTATATAACTCATGGCGTATTAAGCAACGGAGGGATGGATACTATCAACAAATCGAGTATGGGTGGGCTGACTATCACTGACTCTATACCACAATATGACAATAAAAAGGTTAAACTTATTTCTGTAGGGAAACTCTTTGCGGAAGCAATTCGTAGAGTACATCATGACGAATCTATATCAGTGTTATTTGAATGAAAGCAATAGGTCACAATGAATTGTATAAAATGGGATTTGATGGGGCCGCAATTGCTCAGTTGAGAAAATTGACTCCTGAACAAACAAAACGGTTGTTCGAAATATTACAAGAATTTCAAAATGAAAAGAAATGAAAATATTAATATCATTAGAAACTGAAGAATCTCTTAAAATAGCAGAACGAGTAAAAGATTATGTTGATGGGTTTAAAATAAATCATTTACTATGGAATCATCGTATTCCTAAATATTATAATAAAGAAACATTTGTGGACTGTAAACTCTGGGATACTCCAAATACAGTTGAATCAGTTGTTAAGAAGATTATTGATAAAGGGGCTACAATGACTAGCATTTGTGCCCATAATAATCAAGAAGTTTTTGAAAAACTCAAACCTTTTACTACACAAATTAAATTAGTTGGTGTAATATCATTAACTTCTTGGTCTCTTGAGGCTGAGAGAATGATTACGAATACGGCTGGCCCTCGCATGTGGGAGTCGAATATGACTAGATTAAGACGATATAATTTTCAAGCAATCACTTGTCCCGTCCCAGACTTGAGATTTGTTAAATCAGCAGATTTGAGTGGACCTAATGGATTTGAGTATGTTTGCCCAGGTATTGTGTTTGATAAAGAAACTTCAGGGCAGACTAGAACAGGTTCACCTAAAGAAGCAAAGGATAATGGGGCCGATTATATTATTCTTGGAAGAACTGTAACTGAAGCAGATAATCCAAATCAGGTTCTTTTAGAGATTAAGAATGCTTTATAAAGCAAATTCTCCAGAACACCAAATCTGGTTAAAAAAACAAAGGGAATATATGAGTTTTCATGTCAAAGAAAAATATCTTTTTGAAGAGGGGGATTTCATTGCACATTCAGGTGGTAAATTGCACTGGAAGATTGAAATGGATGCTTTACATTCTAATGAATGGAAATGTATTGCAAGAATGATTATGGAACATGAAACACGACCTTTCTGTTCTGCTCTTGGTGTTCCGAGAGGAGGAGTAGAACTAGGTAGATATTTAAATGAATATGCTACTGAAAATTTTGATGACCCTTATTTAATTGTAGATGATGTATTGACTACTGGAAAGTCTATGGATGATTTCGTTAATGAGTATTTTAGAAACAGAGAACCAAATTATTTTGGCTGGGTTGTATTTGCAAGAACTAAACCACAACATTGGGTAAAGGCATTATTTCAAATGCCGACTAAATAGTTTTTTATCTAGTTGGCTCTGCTGGAAGGAGTCGAACCTTCAAATTATGACTGCAAACAACAGAATGCGTTTACCAATTTCGCCACCGCAGAGTCAACCAGACAGTATCTTATAAGCAATGTATAAATTAAGAAGAATTACTAATTCAACCACTGTTCTTCTTTTACATGTTCCTCTTCATGCTCTTTTAATTCTCGTGCATCAGTAAATATTTCATCACACTCAAAACAACTCATAAATCCATATTCACAATAGAAATCTTGTTGGTCTTGTGTCATAATAGCCCCGCCTTTTGCATACCACTGATTAATCTTGTAATACCAATACCACCTCCAAATCGTGGCATAAAATCATGCATTAAGAACTCGTCCAGTTCTTTGAGAACTCTCTCTTTTCCAAACAAAGAATAAAGCAGATTAGCATATCCTCCTTCCGATATTGTGTGAAATTGTTCACGCATTTCATCAACATCATCGGCCCTTTCTGCACTACCAATCGTTTCCATTCCGCCAATAATAACATCACATTTGAATGCTACATCATCGCCTGTTGAGCCCTTGACAGTTGATTTTTTCATATTCCAGAATGGTGAAGTGTGGTAGGGGAAGTGAGTGAGGAAAAATACGTCTCCGTATTCATTATACATATCTGATTCATGTTTGTTGGTAAGTATATTATCAGGTGCCGTATACTTACCGCACATACTTAAATAGTTGCCACCAGGAAAGTGCTCCGTTAATCGGGCTCTTTCGTGGTCACATTTAAATCCTAGATATGTGCATAGTTCATCTTCCATTTTGAGCATGTCATCAAATGTGCCTGGCATCTCAAACTCAAACATTGGGAAGATTAGTTCATGTCTGCCTGCAACTGGATTAGGTTCTTGTCTGTAACTTGTACTGACACAGAAACAACCATTGATATCAGGTCTTGTTAGAAGTTCATATTCAAGCCACATTTGTCCTGTTTGAGGTAGTGGCCATACAGTTCCTCCATACTCATACGTGGTGACAGTAGTAGGATCTTCACAGGCGGCAAGAATCGATAAACGATTTTGTGTGTGAACTTCTACGAAATTTTTGTCTTGAAAGAATTGTCTGAGTTTTGAGGTTACTGTGGAGAAATCATAAGGGTCAATCAACGATGTCATTAAATGTCCTTTCCAATTTCTTTTGTATTTATAATATACGAAATTTCAGAAAGATATATATACTATGTAAATAAATATTACGAAACTCTCCATGGACGGAAATTCAACAACAATTATAAAGGTGATTTATGGAAGAGATATTTAACTCTATGAATTTAATCATGATTGGAATAATACTTTTCTCATCTTTTTGGATCTTTTTATTTAACTACCGTCAAGACCATAAAGAAAAATATAAAGGGAATATACCTCTCATCCTTTTCGATCTATTAATCAATCTGGGAATGTCAGTCTCAGGATTTCTATTAATTTTAGTAGTCTTTAATAACGTGCCACAAGCACAAGCATATGATTCCTATAAATATCCTGTAGGATTCCTATTTGGTCTTACTTCAAACGTGAGTATTCCAATCGTGTTGAAATGGTTCTCACAACAAATTACATCAAAATTATCTGAGGTAGGAAAGAAGTAAATAATTTATTGAAAAAGGGGTTTGTTTATGGCTGAAAAAACTAAAGAGCCAGAAGGTATTGGACAAGAAATAGAAACAGAAGGAGGAGAAGTTAGATTTGAACCTGTCAAAAAGATTGAAGAAGATACTTTTGATGCAGTAAAAAGCCTTAAAACTTTTCTGTTTATAACAATAGGATTACTGGTATATCTGTTATTTCTTGTGATTCCTGGTATCGAAGAAAAAGTAGAATGGATTGAAAAAGACCTTACTTCTGTTCTAGTAACGAGTGAACGATATAAAGCGGCTACTAGAGTATTTGCAAAGGGTAATGCATGTGCGGAATGTCATCTTGCACCTGATCATCTAATTTCAGGTCTTCAAGGAACATATCCTAGTTTTGCTGATCTAAAATCTTTCATGAATATAGGTCATCAAAAATATTACACGATGGCTACTCCTTTACCGGACAAAGAATTAATGAGTATATATCGGGTGCTTAAATGATACATAAGATATTCTTTGCCATGTTGACTATGTTTTGGATTCTTGGAATATCGCAAGGATATGTACTACAAGGTGAAGAATTAATAGAAATTGAAGCAAAGTTCACCATAAAAAATCGTCTTGATATTGATGCAATGATGAAGTCTGCTGGATATGAAAATCGTGGAGATTTTCTTTATATCATGGAAAAGACAACTGGTGATTATAATTGGGATCGTAATGTAGATAAAGGCGATAAATTCACAATTCTTTCCAAACACAGACCAGAACGACAATTTAATGAAGGTATTAACTATGAAGAGATGATGCCTAATGAAGACTCTGATGATAACATGACCGCAAGTGGTGAAGGTAAATTGTTCTGGGAAGAAGAAATAAAAAAATCAAATGCAATAATAGAAAAATCTGAACTTGAGGCTATGAAACAAGAGTTAGAAAGACTCAAGTTAGTAGAACAAGAACATCAGCAAAAACATGAGATGGACATGTATGTAGTTGGTGATGAATACAAACCAACTTATGGTTCAACTGTTAATCGAATAAAAGAACGTGGATATGTTGTTTGTGGAACATATGCTGATACACCAGGATTTAGTGAAGAATTTATATCCAGAACTGATGGAAAAGAAATAGGTTGGGAAGGTTTTGATATAGACATTTGTAGATCATTTGCAGTTGCTTTATTTCTTGATAAGTCTAAGATTAAGTTCGTTCCTATCAACGGTAGAACACGTTTTGAGAGATTGTTTGATGGTTCAATTGATATTCTATCTGCTACGACAACTTGGACATTCTCAAGAGATGTAGATTGGAGATTAGAATTTCTGCCTACTGTATTTTATGATGGTCAAGGATTTATAGTACGAAAGAATCTTGGTGTTAAGAGTGCAAAAGATATGATGAATGCAAGAGTCTGTTTCAATACAGGTAGTACGGCCGCCCAGAACATTAGAGATTTTTTCGATAAATGGCAGATAGATTTTGTACCAGTAGCGGTACCACCAACTGACAGTCCAAAATTATATTATCTTGATAATGATTGTGATATGTATGGAACGGATTTGTCTGCACTTGCAGGACATAAAGCACGATTTCAGTTTCCAGAACGACATGTCATATTGCCAGAAGTTATTTCAAAAGAACCATTAGGACCAGCAATTAAATATGGAGACCAGTTATGGTCTGACATAGCACGATGGTCAGTAAATGTTTTATTTTTAGGGGAGGAGTTGGGAATTTCATCACAGAATATAGAAGATTATATGGAGAATATTGATCCTGTGATACAACGATTTATGGGTGAGCGTAATGGAGGAGATTCACAAAATTTAGGTTCCAAGTTAGGACTGAATGCTAATTGGAGTATAGAGATTATAAGACAAGTAGGAAATTACGAAGAAATATATGAAAAACATGTTGGACCTAACACCGATTTAGGTCTCACGAGAGGATTAAACAAACTCTACACTGATGGAGGTTTGTTGTATGCGCCCCCTCTAAAATAGATCCCACCTAAATAATTTCATGAGAACAGAAGAGCAGATTAGAAGAGAAATACAAATATTAAAAGATGTTCCATCTCTAATTGAGTTATCAAAGAAAATTTATGATGTTTTACCTGAAACTCACAAAGGGAGAAATGAGATTGTAAAACAGGTCACACGTTTACGTAAAGATTTAATACGTTTAGATGTTCTTTGTCAAGATATTGAATGGGGAATATTACAACGAGAAGTACGAGAGAAATCTAAAAAAGACTACGATGAGTATAAACAAAACGATTAACAGGTATTGGAGAGATTGGGCGGCATTGGTCTATCTGTTCATTTGTCTGGTTGATTTTTTTATTGCTCCTTTGATGTGGAATATAGGCATGTCAATGGAAAGTGATGAAATAAAAATGAACACTAGTAGATGGGAACCATTGACATTACAGGCAGGGGCCATGTTTCATTTATCTTTTGGTGCTATATTAGGTGCTACGGCATGGAGAAAAAAGGATGAGGTTGAAGTACATAATAATAGGACTGACACTACTTCTTAGTAGTTGTCTATCAACTAATCAATTTTTGGGTATGGGTGGAGCAAACGGAACAAAAGAAAATCTTCCTATAGGTATAGAAATTCTCTTAGAAATGGCAGAATATTGTGAGAGAATTTATGACGAAGGAGAGGAGATAAGAGACAATGAGTTCTCATATAATGTGGTTCAAGATCGTGGTGTCACTATTGTTATCATACGTGGTACTGATAACGGTAGAAATGTTCTCTCCGACATCGATATTAGACCCTTCCAAGACAAAAAATTATCAGCAGGAATTCATAGAGGATTCAGAGAGGCCTCCGAAAGAATCAAAGAAGATTTGATAGAGAATCATGCAATTGAAGAGATGGTCATATTCACGGGGCATTCGCTTGGAGGTGCGGTAGCACAGATACTTGGGCTATGGTTTGAGGACGATGCATACGAAGTACAGATATACACCTTTGGTTCACCTTCAGTAATCATGGAACAGTTATGGATGGATGGGCATTTTCGAGTTTATCTAGAAAACGATCCTGTTCCTTTTCTACCACCTTTCCCATATGTTCATTGGGGTATCAGAATAAATGCAGAAACACTTGATTGGGATGAAGACCATCCTATTGGTGATGTAACCAAAATTGATGCGAGAGATCATTCGATAAAAGAATATAAGAAAGTGTTAAAAAGACATTTATGATGCTAAAAGAAGCAACTCATGTACAGGTAGTGGGTAAGATTATTGAAACTGATCCTGTAAGAAGGAATATCGTACCTGCTTTAAGAATAAAAAATGGTGCGAGAGTATTTTATTATGGAGAACCAGAGAATTTGATAGCCGCCGTCTGTATGCATACGTCAAGAATAATACCAGACAGTGAGGAACAATTGCTCACGGAATATCATTGGGGTGGTGCTAGTAAGGGCGGAAACAAAGCAATATTTTATAGTCTTTGGTCACATGTAAATGGTATGGGCAGACAGTTACTAAATACTTCATTGGCCCAATTGGTATTAGAAAATAAACACGAGAGATATATAACACTCTCACCAAAAACAGAAATGGCTAAAAAGTTTCACGAAAGCAACGGAGCCAAACTTATTCATGAATCATTGTGGGCTTATAACTTTGAGTATTTCATAAGACACGGAAATGAAGATGAGTAAATGGGATCTATCAAATTTTGATCACAAAGAGGATGCACATGTAGGGTTTCAGCAAGTACCAGAGAATAGAACGGCAGTTGATAATATATTGCGATTGAATTATAACAATCAATTGCGTTTGACATTGATGGCCGACACCAAAGCGAATATCATGATTACAGTAAGTTCAATTGTGTTCTCTATCACAGTTGCAAATATTACAAATGAAATGCTATTGTATCCATTAATGGCATTGGGTATTTGTTCAGTTGTGGCATTAGTGTGTGCTATCATAGTGATAATGCCAAAGATTGATTATCCAAAAACAAAGACAGGTAAAATAGATAAGAATTCACCATTCTATAATCCATTATTCTTTGGGCATTTTGCTCACATATCAATACGAGAGTACAAAGAGGAATATGCTAAACGATTGATGACAGATGCACAAATTATGGATGCATTGACAGGTGACATATATGGTATAGGTAGAGTAATTGCAACGAATAAATTTAAGTATTTGCGTTACAGTTACATGACATTTCTTGTGGGAATAACATTAGCAATCGGTATATTTACTTTTCAAGTTTTATGGTTTTCATAAATAGAGATATTATCCACAATGATTGAAAGGGAAAAATGTCAAGAAATGAAATGAAAGATTGGATCGTTATGTCACTATCTTTCGGAATAATTGTATTGTTATTCATTATAACAATCGGTGACTTTTGGATTGCAATGCAAGACAATAGACCACCAAGTAAAGATGTTATCAATCTGCTAAGTATGGCAGTTACTGGTATTGTTGGTATCATTGCAGGCTTCATTTCTGGTAAGAATGCCGCAGATCAAGCAAAACAACAACAAGAAGCACTAGGGGCCCAAAAATGAATTTGAAATTGTCATTGGTTACTATTTTATTTTGTGGGTGGATGCTTGGAGCACCACCTGCATTTTCTGTTGATTTTGTCACCAAGGGTGACATTAGAAAATCAAGTGTAGAGTCGTTTAAGTCGTTTTTCACGGAAGAAAAATGCGATCAAATATTGATTGATACATTCACTATTTGTTATGATCACGAGAGAAAGTCACCAACTGCGGTTTATGTAGAGGTGACTGGACCTTCTGTAATTGAGGATATAGACAAACGTCCTCCATTCTTTACAGATAAACGTGTAGAGAAAGACTACAGAACAACATCTAAAGACTATACAAACACAGGTTATGATAGAGGTCATTTTGGTGCATCAGATGCTTCACACGATTGGGACAAGAAGCATCAGAAGGCAACATATTCAATGGCTAACATTGTACCACAGACACCATTTGCTAATCGTTATAAGTTCATAGCACTCGAAAAGCATGAACGAGAGATGGCAGTCAAGTATGGTCGTTTAGAAAATGTCACAATTGCATTTTGGAACAACAGACCCAAGAGAATTGGTAAGTCACAGTTGCAAGTACCAAGTGCATTTGCAAAACTTTATACTGATGGTAAAGGGTATAAAGAATGTTTCTTTGTCTGGAATAACGATGTGTATAGTAAGGCAGATGGTCAAGACCCAAACAAATACAAGCAAAATTGTGATGTAGTTACTGCTATGTGGGGTACACAAGTAGGTGAAGCAGATAAGTGGTCATTGAAAGATAAAGATGCTCTCATTGATTTGCTTGACAAATATATAGAGAGTGAGAAGAATCAATCTAAAGTGGGTCTTGCAGAAGCACTCAAGAAAGCACTTTAGTCTAACTTGACAATTAGAAAAAGTAGTGTATAATATAGACATTTCAAAAAAAGCAAGTGAAGCAGTAAATGATGCAATCCAAGAACATGAGCATCTACGTTTAAGTGCCAGACCTGGTGGATGCTCAGGTTGGAAGTGGGATTTACAAACAGAAGATACACTTGCACGAAACTCATTGGATGAAGTTTTTAGTACGAATTATGGATTTGAGATAGTGGTATCAAAATACTATCTAAATAATATTATAGGCTCAGCAACCATAGATTTTCAAAATGATAATTTAGTTGAACAAGGCTTTGTAATCAATCGTAAATCAAGTCTTCATTCATGTGGTTGCGGAGAAAGTTTTACACCAATAAAAGATATGTAATGGCATATTCAGACAAAGTAGTAGATCACTATGAAAATCCCAGGAATGTGGGTTCTTTTAATCCCACTAATAATAACATTGGTACTGGTCTTGTGGGAGCGCCTGAGTGCGGTGATGTGATGAAGTTGCAAATACAGGTCGAGAATGATAAAATTGTAGATGCTAAATTTAAAACCTTTGGTTGCGGTTCTGCAATTGCCGCCTCTTCACTCGCTACAGAGTGGGTCAAAGATAAACCAATTGATGAGGCTATGAAACTCAACAACGTAGAAATTGTTGAGGAATTGTCTTTGCCTCCTGTTAAGATTCATTGTAGTGTTTTAGCAGAAGATGCTATTAAAGCGGCCATAGCCGATTATAAAAGCAAACATGATGAGTGATATATGGTAAATTTAAAAGATTTTATTTTTACTGTTGATGATATATTAACAGATGAAGAATGTGATTTTTTAATAGAAGAATTTGGTAAAAACAAAGTTTATAAAGAATCATGTTTTGAGAGTGATAGTAGTGAGATTAGATACAGTACAGTAGATATAACTTCATTGATTCCAAATACCGAAGCATTTGATTTAGTTCATAATGCAACAAATCATCTAATTTATGAGTATTCTCAATATTTGAAAGAATTAGATTTTTTATGGTTAGACGGAATGATAGCACATTTATCATATTCTCACAATTATAGATTAATGAAATATTCTGAAGGACAATCAATTCATGACCATGTTGATAAAGGACCATTTACTTATGGAAGTGCCACATTGTCTCTAAATAATGGATATGAGGGTGGATTATTTAAATTTTTTAAAGGTAAACATACTATCAAAACTAAAAAAAGGCAAGGTATGATTTTTCCAGCAGAACATTTTTTTGTACATGGAGTATCACCTGTTGAAGATGGTATTAGATGGAGTGTAAATTCTTTTTTGGGGACAGAAGAATGTGTTATAGCAGATAATAGGAATTTGTATGGATCTAATCATTGGGTTCATGAATCTACGATACCATTTATTGAAAATCTTAACCAGTCCGATAGAAATTTTTATGAATCAAATGACGGAGTAGAGAATGGAGAAAGCAATGCAATCTATTGAGACTAGAAAGAAATTAAACTTTGGCGCTAGATTTGTTATTACACTCATCATAGCACTCACCTTTATTTTTCTTATTTGGCTTTTGTTTTATGTCGAATTACCGCAAGCATCACGGGATCTGATAAATATCATGGTTGGTGCTTATGTAGCGGTATTGGCAAAGTCAACCGATTATTGGTTCAAGGATAAAGACGATCCTGAACATAAAGAGACAGAGAAACATTTAGAGACCAGTAAAGTTCAGGAGGAACAAAGTGGCTATTAAAAAAAGTTATTTCAGTACATATGGATGGGAAGTTCCAAGTGCTTATTATAAAGTTCAGTCATGGCTTCCAATTAAACACATGGGCGAAAGATGGTATGAATTTAAAGTTGAAGTATTCAAAGATGAACAATCTAGAACTGATGGTATGCTTCCAATTGGAACAAATAGAATGAAAATAGATGTTGAAGACTCTGTGGATGTTACTGATGAAGACGAAATGAAAACGATTTGTTATAATAAGTTAAAAAGTTTAACGAAAAGTTTTAGAAATGATGGTGCAGATGTCTAATTCTTGACATTTACACATAATATGATATAATATTTGTTTTTAACCTTAAAAATTGAATAAAAATGATTTCTGTGAAAAATTCCTCTAGAAATAATCATAAAATGCTTTCTAAATTCAAGAATCTTGTCAATAATGAGAAGATTATTGAGACCTATAAGAACAAGCAGTATTATGTAAAACCCTCCTTAAAGAAAAAACTTAAAAGAGAAGCCGCCGCTAGACAACGTGCTAAAGACTTTATAGACCTAATAAGAGAAATTGAAAAACAAAAAGACGATATATTTTAATGCAAAAATTCTTTGCTATCGGTGGTCATTGTACTTCTCAAAAAAAAATTGATCATTCAATAAAATTGATTAATTCGTTAAGAGAACGATGGCCAGATAGTTTTATTTCTTTTTGTTCGCATATTACAGTTGATCATGAAATTCAACATTTATGTGATTTTGTGTTAGTTGACAAAAATAATCTCATGGGTAATGTTGATTTTTCAAATGCCCATACTGAGCAATATAAACATTATTTTTGGCAAATTCCAAGACCTGGATATAATTTAACTAAAACAATTCCTTATCATCATTATGCAAATCATAGACAATATCATGACTTGGCCGTTTCTTTAACCGAATTATATAATGCAAAAGCAATAACTTTCTTTACATATGATTGTGAACTAATTGTTTCTGAAGAGTTGATATTACATTATGAATTGCTTGAAAAATATGATGCGATATTTTATGATTTTTTTGTGCCAGGAAATTCTGTATTGACAGAATTTTTTACTCTTTCATCACATGCCATTAAGAATGG
>Ga0080013_1001582_pt1 | contig 29629 bp, 43 predicted proteins | sample ETNvirenome_6_85_FD_69236 | JGI IMG/M metagenome (GOLD analysis project Ga0080013, IMG submission 69236) | Marine viral communities from the Pacific Ocean - ETNP_6_85 (SPADES assembly) (version 2) | ecosystem: Environmental > Aquatic > Marine > Oceanic | place: Pacific Ocean | collected 2013-06-19 | reverse complement strand
TGTCGCGCTCGGTGATGGATCGTATCCATACACCGATGGCGTTATTGAATTAGAGTTGCCTGTGTGGGCAACGAACCTCTTGGAAGAAGTATCAAAATGAAAGGAAATAATATGACAACCAAAAAGAAAACAACAACGAAAAAGACCGCCTTTGATGTTGCAAAGGAAATGACATTTGAGGAAGTGTGGAAAACACTCAACGCAATCAATGTCGACAAGTATTTGAACAAGAAGGGGAAGTTCCCATTCTTGCCGTGGATGCACGCTTGGTCAATCATGATGGAACATTATCCACAATTTACATTCAAAAATCACAAGACTGAAGATGGAGCAAATTGCTTTCTCGACCAGACAGGATTTGGGACGGTCACGGTTACTGGTTCAATTGAAGGTCTTGAACGAACTGAAGATTATGCGGTCACTGATTCAAAATATGATGCTGTTCAACATCCCGACCCTGATTTGGTCAATTCTAATCAAAAACGATGTATGGTCAAAGTGATGGCACTCTTTGGTTTAGGAGCATACGTTTTTAGAAGTGAGGAAGCACCACAAAAAGCATTCGACCGCGATGAAGCAATCAAAGTAATTAAATTGCACCAAGACTCGCGTGATTCATTTAACGAAGATGATGGAAAATGGACTGAATCAATCCTCATGCACTTCAAGCAAACAAGACTCACCGACTTGACTGACGATCAACTTCAGCAAGTCATCATGAAAATCTCAAAAATGGAGAAAAAACAAAATGGCTGATATAGCAACAATTACAATGACAGGAAGAATGACACGCGATCCAGAAACGACCGAAACGAAAACGAACAGCGTGACGAAATTCTCGATTGCGGTCAATGGCTTCAAGAAAGACAATGTGTCATTCTTCGACTGTGAAGCGTGGGGCAAACTCTCTGAAATTATCCAGCAGTATTGCACGAAGGGTAAACAGATTGCCGTATCAGGCACAATTCGTGTCGACAGGTGGGAAGATAAAGATGGCAACAAGCGTTCAAAGCCAGTTGTCAATGTTAGGGATGTCACACTTCTTGGAAGCAAGGATGATGCGAAAGCGACTGAACCGAAGCAAGAAAAAGTTGAGGAGAACCAAGATGACATTCCCTTCTGATATACCAAACAAGGCGGGCAATCAATTGTTGTCGGGTGAACAAATTGCAAAGATGCTGAAAGTTCACTCTAAAACAATCTATCGATGGATGGAGAGGGGAGAATTTCCGCAAGCAGTTCGGTTCGGTCATCAATACCGATGGCGTGCCACCGAAGTCAATCAGTGGATTGCAGACAAATGGAAGGATGGCACAGATGACAAATCCACTTCTTGAAATTGCAAATTGGGAAGAAGGGTTTGAGGTAGCGCAAAGTCGTAGGCGAGGTGGTCGATTGTCGTGGGTGGCAATGCCAACTCGTCACGACTCGCGTGGATATCGGAAATTAGTGAGAAGAAAAGATGGTGGCAAATTCCTTGCTTGCTGGGTGGTTATGGTGCAAGTTGCGGCAAGATGTCACGTTCGCGGATTGCTTGCAGACGATAGAGGGCTTGGATACACCAGCGAAGATATGGAATCATTGACCGACTTGCCACAGGAAGATTTTGATGCTGCAATCCCTGTTCTTTGTGCAATAGGGTGGCTTTTATGTCATGACTCGGAGCGTGGTCGGAGCATGGTCGGAGCAACGTCAGAGAGTGGTATGTCTACAGTACATAACATAACAGTACAAGACAAAACAAAACAAAACATTACAGGATTGAAAAATCAACATCGTTCAATTCAAATAAAAGAAGCAAAACTGCAATTCGACAAAATTCCAAGCAAAAGAAGGCGTGGATACAAATCATTTTGCAACGCATTCATCTCGGAAGTCTTTGAATATGACGTTGATCCTGAATTTGCCATTGAAGCAGTGCTGGCATACTACGAATCGCCAGAAGGGAAATGTCATTACTTCAGAGAGCCGACACGATTGATTGATGACCACATTTGGGAAGAAGATCGTGAATCATGGACACGAAAAGAACGAGGCGAACAACCACCAGTGGATGAATCTGCTACCCAAGAAGCATTTGAACGAATCTTTGATGGCAAGGATGTATTGTGAAACATGAAATCATTGTTGGCGATTGCATGAATGTCATCAAAGATATTCCAGAAAAGTCAATTGATTGTTGCATCACTTCTCCGCCATATTGGGGATTGAGAAACTACGATCAAGATGACCAGATTGGTCTTGAAGAATCGCCTGATGAATATGTTGCAAACATGGTGCAAGTGTTCGGTGAAGTGAAGCGTGTTTTGCGTGACGATGGAACTCTTTGGCTGAATCTTGGGGATTCATATTCAGTTGGTAAAAGACCAAAATCGACCACAACTCTCAAACCAAAAGACCTAGTTGGAATCCCGTGGCGGGTTGCGTTCGCATTACAAGCAGACGGTTGGTACTTGCGGCAAGATATCATTTGGCACAAGCCAAACCCAATGCCAGAATCAGTCAAGGACAGATGCACAAAGGCGCATGAGTATATCTTCCTGTTGAGCAAGAACAAGAAGTATTACTATGATGCGGATGCTATAAGGGAAGATGTAAAGCCCAATAGTGGTAAAAATATGAGAGCGCCTAAATGTGGCGATGACAGAGTAGATGGTACAACCAACCAGACACAGAAAACATACGATGAAATCAAGGGTGCGAATAAACGCTCAGTCTGGACAGTAACCACCAAGCCATTCAAGGGTGCGCACTTCGCAACCTATCCAGAAGATTTGATTGAGCCATGTGTACTTGCGGGATGCCGTCAAGGTGGAACAATACTCGATCCATTTGCGGGTGCTGGTACGACAGGACTTGTTGCAAAGAAGAATGGATGCAATTTCATCGGTATCGAACTGAATCCAGACTATGCGGAAATTGCAAGAAAAAGAATCGAATCAGAGCAGAGAGGTTTATTTTACATTCAAGAAGCATTTGAACGAATCTTTGATGGCAAGGATGTGTCATGAATCGAATGACAAACAAGTTTCACAGAGATATTCAACACCAAGCAAAAAAGGAAACGAAAGGAAAACCAATGAACAAGACAATTGAACAACTCAAAATCGACTTGGATAATCTCAACAAGAAGCATGACATCATGGTTGCGAATCTCAAGTACATCAACACGGAAATCAACCTGATTGAACAGGAACTCAAGATCGAACTCGACAAAGAATCGCCATTCACTTCAATTCATGCAATGGCAAGGATGCTGGGCTTAATCTAATGACAACATTTCAAACGGATTTGCAAGTCGGCAAGGATGTCGAAAAAAAAGTGTTGGAAATGATACAAAACAAGTACCCCAAAGCATTTATGATTGATGGCAAGTTCAGCCCATACGATATATTCATTCCTGAAATATCTAAAAGCATCGAAGTCAAGTCAGACAGGAAAAGCCAGCACACTGGAAATCTTGTCATCGAAGTATTCATGTATGGCAAACCGTCTGCACTCATGGCGACCCTTGCAGACTATTGGGTGATATTCACAGGCGAACAATTCATCTGGATCACGCCATTGCAATTGAAGAACATGATCGTTCAGAACGGCTTATCATTGCGAACAATTACTGGAAACGGTGACACAGAACCAAAGAAGGCGTATTTGCCAACGGTCGAAATGGTCGTGCAATATGCAGAACGAGTGCAAAACTATGAAAAGGAAAACCCATGAAATTATGTAGTGAATGCAAAAAGAATAAACCCGATGGAGAATGCCAAAAAGTGTATGACAGGTGGGAGAAGCCCACAGGTGATTGGCAATGCCATGACTGCACAGACCGATTCCGTGATTGGATGGAAGGTATGCAAATCGACATTGAACGAGCAAATGAGAACAGGTATCCACAATGAACATCACTGAATGGAACGAAACGTGGCAACGGATCAAAGACCGATTCCCCAACTGGCAACCCACAGCAACCGAATCAGAAGATTGGTGCATGGGCTTGAGGGTATACAATCCCAAAATGGTCGAGGGAGTTGGGTATTGGGTATCAACAACCTATTCGTCCAAAGAACCCAAACTCGCGTGGTATATCCGTGAATGCGAAAAGAGAAAAAGAGAATTTAACAGATTAAACACGCCAACTTTTCATGACGACAACGAAATTCAACTTCAAGAATACGAGCAACGGAAAGAAAAAGTCATCACTCGCTTGGAAAATACGTCAATCGAAGAATTGCGAAAGGCAACCATTTCTGTTCTCAAAGAACATGGACACCTCATCAGCAAGCCAACCTCAGGAAATCCGAGGGAATGGAAACAAACTCTGCGGGCAATGGTGTATCAAGAAATCTATGGCAATGAACCACAATGAGGTTGGATTCATGTGCTACACTTCACGCATGGCAACTGCGGGAAAACAGCGGCAAAAAAAATGAGAGAAGTGGATCGAATGAAACTGCTTGTGAATGATTGCATTTCAACAATGTCAAGAATGGGTGACCGAACCATGACTGAATCTGCAAAAGGCATTACCGAACATCTTGAGGAAATTCTGCTGGCTGCCGATGATGACAGTGTTGAGGATGTAGTGGCTTCAACTTTGGTTGTGATGTTGGCAATTCTGAAACCCGTCATGGAATCCATGCTTGCTATGAGTTCCGATCGACACGCAAGGGCGAGGTCGAGAAATGAAAGCGTGACGGATACAACCGTGTTCCACTGAATACTGTGGGAGTTATTCCTTTCGCCCACACCCGACCCCATCAGCATCTTCCCCGTGTTGGTGGGGTCTTTTCATGCTATGCTGTCAGAATGTTCACGCTGCTTGAATTGCCTTTCCCGCCATCTTCAAACACATACTATCGATCTGTTCGGATGGGGCAATCATGTCGGGTGCTGCTATCGAAGAAGGGGCGACAATACAAGCAAGACGTTTGTGAACAGGTTGCAAACTATATTGTCGAAAAGAAAGAAATGATATTCCCGCTCATGGGTCGATTGTCGGTTCACATTACGCTTCATGCACCTAACCGCAGAAAGTATGATATTGACAACAGAATGAAACCGTTGCTCGATGCACTTCAATTCTCATCGGTGTATCCAGACGATGAAGCGGTTGATCACTTAGTTGTCAGGCGTGGCGACATTATCAAAGGCGGGAAAGCATTTGTGCAAATCATGGAACTACCATCGAAGGAACAAACATGAACATTGAAACAATCAAAATCAAAGACTTGTCGAACGATCCTGCAAATGTTCGCAAGCATGATGACCGAAACCTTGATGCAATCAAGGCATCGTTGCAACGGTTTGGACAGCAGAAGCCCATCGTGGTTGATGGCAAAGGAATCGTGGTCGCTGGCAACGGTACGCTTGATGCTGCCAAGTCGCTCGGATGGAAAGACATCGAGATTGTGCGAACAGAACTTGAAGGTGCTGATGCGGTCGCGTATGCAATCGCAGACAACCGCACGGCTGAACTTGCGATATGGGATGATGATGCACTTGCCAAAACACTTGAAGCGTTGAAGATTGACGAATCCATTGACGAAGCCATCACGGGTTTCACCGATCAAGAGATTGACGAACTGATTGGCAAATCGTTTGACGACATCGAAGAAGATGAAGTGCCAGAGAATTATATGAACGAAGCATGGAAAAGATGGTCAGGTGAAGTGAAAGAACAATGTGAAACATTGATGAAAACAGGGTCAGTGTTTTCAGGAATCACAAAGGGATATGCAACCATTCATTTCCTCAAAGCGAAATATCAGAACGCAGAATATCCGCGCCATTGTTCGATTGCATTTCAACCGCACCAATTAAGGGCAGATGGGGGTGCAGGTTCGATACTTTTTGGGTTGGAACGGATTTCAAATGGTGATTCAAAGCCGGAACGATTACGGTGGTATTGTCAAGAAAAGCCGAAAGCAAATCAATTGTATTCATCGGGTTTGCAATTCCCAGAACGCTTGCCACTTGACTTTCCTGCATCATTGGCAAAACAGTTGATTGACGAATTTTCAAATGATGGAAATGTTCTCGACCCATGTCACGGGTGGGGCGGTCGTCTTGTGGGGTTCTTGTTATCAAATGCAAAATTATATTGCGGGGTTGATGTTTCGCCACTTCAATCAAAGGGCGTGAAGGACATACGCGACACATTCAAGCAATACACCGAACAGAAGAAGAATGTGGAATTGATATGTGATGAATACGAGAACGCAAAAATAGAACCAAACAAATATGACATGGCTTTGACTTCTCCACCATACTTTGATGTTGAAAAATACGAAGGTGGGAAGCAATGTTATGATGGGGTTAACTACGAAGAATGGAAAGAATCTTTTTATGCTCCATTGATTTTGAAAACCTGTGAATCTTTGAAGCCAGATGGTGTGTTTGTTATGCAAATTGGAAGCCAGAAGTACCCATTGCTCAAAGATGGAAAGAAGATTGCAAAAAAATGTGGATTTGTTGTTGAAGAAATAAGAAAGACTCACATGAAAAATACACGCCCTTGTTCGATTGCGGCTGATGAGGATTCTGAAGTGTTGTTGATACTTAGAAAAGCACAATGCGAGTCAGTTGCTCCGACCAAGTAGAATGTGCGAATGATAAATACAATTGAAATACTGTCGCAGTTCATCTGCACTTCCACGGGGATCGGGGTTGCATCGCTTGGACTTGCTGCATCTGGCACTGGCATCATCGAAGAATCGACATTGCTTCCGTTGTCGCTTTTTCTTGGTGGCATCATAGTCACGACCGCTTTGACTTGGCGTGCTGCTTCCCTCAAGAACGAACTCACAAGAAAACTCGACAACATTGAGCATCGGATAGTTTTACTTGAAAAGAAAAAATGTGATTGCGATAAGGGGAAACGCTGATGGCAAAACAAATAACACTCTACAAGTTGTACATTCGCATCATTTGTTTTTGTGCGTTGGCAATCGCTTTGTTCCTGCTAATGTCATGTTCATCTGCTGTCGAATCAATCAACAGTGAATCAAGCACGATCGACAAACTTGCACAATCAAGCGAATCGCGGTTCGTCACCATTGCAGACTTGAGTGATGACAGTATAATTCAAACGGAAACGGAACACGGTATCATCGAACAACAGTCAATCCAAAACTCGGTCGCGGAAATCCGCGAGGCACTCCCACGGGTTGAGGACAAAGACCCAAGTTGGATGACGCTATTGGAGCGAATGTCGATTGCAGGGATATTGATTGCAACAATTATCATAATTTGGCAAACAGGAATCGGCTCTCTCATTCGACGCTTGCTCTATTCCGTGACGTTTTTCATTCCGCGCAAAAGTAGGCGTGATGCGGAAATGGACATGAAGATTGCGGATTCAGATGACGGCATGACTATCCGTGAAGCGATAGCATCAAAGCGTTCTTCTGATCCTGCATACAACAGTGCCTACAAGAAATTACAAGGAAAGAAATCATGATGGAATTACTACAAGGTATTTGGGATTCAGCGTTCGCGTTATCCGTTGGAGTCATAGCAGGTATTCTTGCTTGCAAACTCGGACTCGTTGATTGGGCGATGGGCTTGATTGTTAAAAAGTAAACTATGACTGCAATCGGAGTCATTGAAACCACCGTCAGTACAACGGTCACTTCAACCCTTCAATCATTTGTCGAGGTCGTTGAATCTTCTGAATTGGCAGACGGCACAACGTACTACGTCATTTGCCACGCACTCATTGAAGGCGATGACACCGCCAGCGTATTTCAATGGCGACTTGTAGACCGAACAAATAGTGATGCGGTTCTTTCAAACTCTACTTGCAAGCGTGAACCTGCAAGAGTCGATGATTCACAATCATATTATTTTGTGGGAAGGTTCACCGCAGGTTCAGACGGTGGCGGTCTTGCGTTTGAGCAACAAGCCGACACGGTAGGAAAGACAGTGCGAACACAGTATCTTTCGATGCTTCTTCTGGACTTGTCGAACATGGATGCAACTGACTTCTTCTTTGAAAACGACACAACTTCTGCAACGCATACAACTTCATTTGTTGACCGTGCGGCTTTGAAAGCAATATCGCCAACAGCGGGTGACACATACTTGATGTTCGGATGGGTGGCGACCGACACAAATACTGTTGGAAAGCAAGCGGAAATGCGAATTGAAGTTACTGCTGACGGCGAGTCAACATTGACCGCACCAACAGTATCGTATGAAGGCGAGGACTATACTGAAGTATTGAATTGGTGGATTTGCAGACCATACACCATGTCTGCGAAGGACACTCAATTCACTATCCAAACAAGGGATGACGAAGATAGTTATACAAAAAACACATATCTTGAATCAACCCTTCTGGGATTTAGATTGAATGCGTTTGAGAACTTTGCTTCAACTTACACTGATGCGGAAACAACAACCACTTCGGCAGATTGGCAAGAACTGGCAACGATTGATTTGACACCAGACACCAGTAGCGAGATTCTTGTCGCTGGCTGTTCAATCTTTCAGGGTGATGCAAACTACGCAAGTTCTTATGAGCGTGTGCAAATAAATGGGGCAACAACTCCAAACGCACAAGTTGGCACGAACTATTCTGCCGTACAAAATGATGCAACTGACAAACTTGCATTGTCGTATATTACAAAGAGTTTTATTGCTGCGGAAACCACTAGGACGTTCGACTTGGATGTCAAGAAGAACGTCACGACTGACACGGGTTGGCAAGAATACTCGCTATCAGTTTTCACCGCAAATTTGATAGGAACAGCACCGCAAAACTTCACCGCAGTTGCAGGGCAAATATACGCTTCAGGTGATGTTGCATCGCAAACGTACAATAGTGGTGACGTAGCAAGCGAGGTCAAACCAAAATGAGCAACACACCGACACGAGGGACGATATACGAGGATAGTGGCTTGTCTTGCATGGCAAGGATTCAAGGTGCTGATGCTTCCAACATCACGCAAGCGACAACATCCGCAATCACGCTTGCCGTATTCAAGAACGCAAACACGACCGCAACATACACGGCTTCACTAACAGTTGCCGATGTTTTGTTTGATGTACTTCAAACGGATGATCGTTGGAGCAAAGATACAACGGGCTACAATTTCTATTATGCCGTTGTCGCGTCTGTCTTTGATACAGGTGATGCCACATACACAATTGAGTTCAAGTTCACGCCAACAACTGGAAGCCAGTATTTTGTTATCTATGAAATTGATACAGTAGAGGTATTCACTTCATAATGTTGTTCTGGTCACGGATAATTTTAATTATAGGAAATATAACGCCGCACGGTGGATGGGATTTGTTATGCGCATACGCTTGACATGCGATATATCGCAAGAGCAAATTGATTGTGGATATGATTTAACCCTCATCACTATTCATTCACGGTTTGTTGAATGGCTTGTTGGATTAGGACTTCCAATAATTAGTTTCTCGATACATTGGGAAATAGTACAGGAAGGCGAGCAACATATGTTCGTCACGGCTGAACTTCATCAAGATTCACCAGTTCAAATTGATGGGGAGTTCTTTGATGAAATTCATCTGGGGAGTGATGGCGATGTCTGATTTTGACGCAAATGGCAAGTTTGCCAAAGGCAATAGGTTCTCCTTCGCGAACCGTCCAGAAGCCATCAATCCAAATGGACGACCAAAAGGGCGATCACTTCAAGATCATCTTCGCAAGTTGATTGAGCATGAAGTTACAGGCGAACAATTGTGTGATGCGTTGGTCAAGTCTGCAATTGACCGAGCATTGAAGGGTGACTTTAGATTCTGGCAAGAGATTATTCAACGCATTGATGGCAAAGTTCCGAATCGACTTGCTGATGCAGACGGTTCATCCCTTACATTTGTTCTTGATGAAGCAGTACAATCCATGAACGATGACAAGTCAGGATGACAACACCTATCGTCTTGAGGTTCTTCCCCAACAATTGAAGTTCCTTCGTTCGACCGCACGCGAGATACTCTATTCGGGCGCGTTCGGTGCTGGAAAGACGAGAGCAATTTGTTTGCGAGTTGCGATGCGAGCAAGCATCGAAGGTGCAAGAGAAGGGTTGTGTCGCAAGACAGTCGTGGCATTGAAGCGATCGACATTGAAAACATTGCTTGAACCTGATGGATTGCTTCCACCGATACTTCCAAAAGGTTCGTATGAATACAAAAAGATTGACGGTGAAATCAACATCCTCGGTGGTGGAACAATCATGCTGTTCGGTCTTGAAGATGCTGCTCGGATTGCTTCAATGAACTTGTCTGGTGTCGCTGTCGATGAATGTGTCGAACTGAACGAACAGGATTGGACGATGCTCCGTGGTCGAATCCGTTTGTCATTGCCGAATCTACCAAATCAATTATATGGTGCTTGCAATCCATCAACCCCACAACATTTCCTTGCACAACGATTCGGTCTTGCAGGTGGTCATGTCTGCGCCCCAAACTGCGAAGCAATCACAACGACAAGCCGTGACAATTGGTTTTTACCAGAAGATTATATTACTGACTTGGAAACGATGACAGGCGTTGCGCGGAAGCGATACGTTGAAGGATTGTGGGTTGGCAGCGAAGGGCTTGTTTTTGATCGGTGGGATGAATCCAAATATGTTTGTGATTCGTTGCCAGAATCGTTCGACCGTATTTTTGTGGGCTGTGATGAGGGGTACAATCATCCCAGCGTTCAACTTCTGTGTGGCTTGAAGGATGATATTTTCTACGTCATGGATGAATGGTGCGAACGCCACAAACTAGAACAACAAGTTGTCGAACACGCTCAATACTGGAAGCGGGAATATCCAGAGATTGAATGCTTCGTTGTCGATCCATCTGCTGCAAAACTTCGTGCAGCGATGAGGCATACGGGGCTTGATGTAACACCAGCCGACAATGCAGTATTCAGTGGCATTCAAAGCGTATCTGCAAGAATGTCGAATGACCCATCAGGAAAACCACGACTTCAAGTTCTTCGTCAATGTTCAAATTTGTTGCGTGAGTTCAGTTCCTACGAGTGGTCAAGCCGTCAAGACGGTACTCTCAAAGAACAGCCAGTGAAGTTGAATGACGATTGTATTGACTCGCTTCGTTATGCTATCACTTACCACGATGGACTAAAGACCACTCCATCAATTCGCTCGATTGATGCTTTTGATGAAAAGTACAAAATGAATCCACTTGACGATGAACGACTGTGGACGGAGATTTGAAAATGCTCGATAAGTTCCGCAAAGGCAAGAACGACAAAGACACAAATACAAAAGCAACTGATCGCCAAGCATATCTTGGTGCAAGCGTTCCTGCATGGGAAAAATTCAGCGCGGGCGTTCAACGAAATCGTGGATACACGGCATTGATGCAACGCTTTCATGGTTGGGTCTACGCTGCTGCGATGATAAACGCACGCGGAGTTGCAAGCCAGCCAATCAAGTTGTATTCTATGCAACCGCGAAATGGTATGAAATCCATCGTGAACACGAAAAAAGTGACTTCACAAAAAGCAGCATATTTGCGTGGAGAGCAGGAAACAAAGCCGTCTATCTTTGTGCAACGAAAAATGATGACGGGATGCGATGTGGTTCAAGTGCATGAACATCCAGTGTTGGAATTGCTTGACAATCCATCGCCTGAAATGGATGGATACACCTTGACCATGCAACGAATGTTGAATTTGCAATTGACCGGCAACGCATATCTTCATCCAATTATCTCTGAAACAATCGGAGTTCCGCTTGAATTGTGGAACATGCAAAGCGATTTGGTGACGGTAGTGCCAGACGGCAACATGGATTTGGTCAATTCATACACCTACGGCAAGCAACCAAACATGGTTGACTTTCGCAAAGATGAAGTATTGCATGAGAAGCAGCCGAACCCGTCCGACCCATTCTATGGAATGGGATGGGTGTCTGCTGCGATTGATGCGGTTGATTTGTTGAATAGCATGGATGACTACGAGCAAAATGTACTTGACAATCAAGCCCGACCAGATTGGGCAATCATGGTCAAAGAGCATTTGACTGATAATCAATACCAGCGATTAATGCAACAAGTCGAACGGCAACTTGGTGGCAAGAACAACAGAAGTCGCCCCTTCATTTTTGAGGGTGGCACTGATGGAAAACCCATGCAATTTTCACCGCAGGATTTGGCGTTTGATTCGGGCGAGGCGAGAAAGATTGAAGTCATCGCTGCGATTGCGGGAGTGCCAGTGACGAAGTTGAAAGCGAACGACCCGAACCTTGCAAATGCGAGGGAAGGCAATCTCGGTTGGCTTCGGGATACCATCGTTCCATACTTGACGCTTGATGAATCGTTTTTGAATCGACAATTGTTGCCGTTGTTTGGAATGTTTGCTGATACTCTTTTTCTTGCGTATGATGACCCAGTATCCGCAGACCGTTCTCAACAAGCGACAATTGATGCCAGCGACATTTCCGCAGGAATCCGAACACGCAATGAGGTGAGAGCAGATCGAGGACTTGAACCAATTTCTGAAGGCGGTGATGAATTGTTCGTGCCGATGGGTTCAGTTCCAATTGATGTTGCGATCGAGAATGCACGAAATCCGCAACCGATGTTTGGTCAGTTCAATTCAAGTTCACCAGACAAAGAAAAATCAGATGACAAAAGTGGTGAATTGGTTTCGGAACTTGAAAAACTGCAAAAGCGTGTTGCAGAACTGGAAACAACAAAAGACCAAGATTGCATGAGTGCAAAGATTCCTCAATTGATTGATGAAGGATATTCACAAGAGCAAGCAACGGCAATCGCGTACTCATACTGCTACGACAACAAAACAAAGGTCGAAGAAAAAAGCCACGATTGCGATTGTAAAAAAAAACATGATTCATTGAAAGAACTGTGGGATGAATCCCGTTCTCTGATTAGTCAAAAACGTGCGCCAATTGATATTGGGAATGAAGAGTGGCGTGAAACGATGGAGATTTATTCACCACCGATGGACGATTTTCGTGATGAGTTGGTCAAAGTATTCCGAAAAGAAGTTGAACGATTCCTAGATACTGCGGGTGGCATGGGTGAGTTCATTACGAGTGCGGAAGCCGAACAGAAAATCAGGGAAATGACCGACAAGTTTGTGAATGAAGTCATGCTCTTGTCTGGTCAAAATGAGTTGGACAGATTGGGAGTCGACTTGCAATTCAATCAACTCGACCCAGTTATTGCAAATACTTTGCAAAATTACAAAGACCAATTGACCGATACATTGATATTCGGAACAGGAAAAGAGATTGCCGGAAAAGTTGAAGCAGGGATGAGGCATGGAGCATCGACCGATGAAATTGCAAGGGATATTCTGTCGTTGGTTCAAGAAGAGCCAGATACAGGACGAATACCGATTGAAGCAAGGGCAGAAATGATTGCACGAACAGAAGTTGCACTCATCAACGAAATTGGCAGACTTGATGCGTGGAATCAATCTGGTGTTGTCACAGGAAAGCAATGGGTAGTTGCTGCTGGTGCTTGTGAATCATGTCAAGAAATGGGTAGGAAAAATTCACAACCAATTGGAATCAATGACACTTTTGCAGATTGGGACGAAAGAATTGGCAAAGTCAATGTGTGGACTCCAACAGGCGGTGGCTTGCAGACTCCACCATTGCATCCGAATTGCCGATGCACGATGATTGAAATACTAGATGACGAAGATATGAAAACAAGGTATGAATTATGAAAAAAAAAGAACATGACAGACTTGACTTAAAAGATTACACCGCGAACCTGAATGCTGATATTCCTGCAAGAACTTGTATCGCGTACATTTCCACCGATACGGTCGATGAAGAAGGCGAGTGTGTCTTGCCAGCAGGAATCCAAACAAACCGCTTCAAGTCCACAGGAACGGTTTTCTGGAATCATGATTACAATGACCCTGTTGCTGTTTGTGATTGGCTTGAAGTCAATGAGAATGGCGTGGTTGCCTCAACGCATTTCCCTGAACGTCCAGAAGGACACAAGGGAGAATGGCGACCCGATGCAGTTCTATCGTTGGTCGCTGCTGGCTTATGTCGTGGCGTATCAATCGGGTTCTCATATCTTGAAACCAGAGAACCAACACAAAAAGACAAACAGCAATTCAAATCGACAGGAAATGAACTCTTGCGAGTTGTGAGCAAATCACGATTGTTGGAATACTCGTTCGCTCCACTTCCAATGAATGAAGATGCACTTGTGGTCGCTGCAAGCAAGGGATTCATCAAGAAGGATGGAACGATTGACGATCGAGCCGTCAAGGCATTCCGACTCAAATCAGAGTCAGAAAAGATTGGTGGAAGCATTCAATTGAAATCGTCTGGTGCATTACGATTGCGGGATATTGACACCGCAAAATTGACACTTTTGGAAATCGAACGAATGCAGGGTCGGGTTTATTGACTCGCATTGGTATCATAATCACATAGTTTGTCGCCACGAATGAAGCGAGCCGAAGCGGATGCGAGTCGGATGCAATTTCAAAAGCAAGGCAATTCGTACAAATTCAAATTTTTTGGAAAATAAAACAATGAACAAGAAACAAGTTCTCAAACAAATTCGCAATCTAAATGCGAAACAATGTAAACAACTTGAAGTCGAAGAAGCATTTGAAGGCGAAGGCACAGTCGAAGCCGTGATGGCATGGTTGGGTGATTCAACCCTCTATGGTGCTGATGGGCTGGAACTCGATCTCGCTGCGGTTTTTGCAGCAGATGACCCCGCAACGCTTTCACTTCATTCTGGAATGCCAGAAGCAGATGAACCAGCGGCAGAAGAAACGATTGCAACCGAAGTGGTTTCGAGCGTTGATGCTCCTGCTATCGAAGAAGCAATGGAACTTCAAGGTGAAACTCAAGCAGCAATCAGGCGTGGTGTTCGTGATGCAATTCGCAAAACACAAAAATCCGCGCTACCTAGAACAGGCGGAATACAAATGGATTCAAATAGAAAACACTCATCAAGTTTCAGAAGTGCAGAAGATCAATACATTTCAGGACAATGGATTGGTGCAAAACTTCTCAAACAACCAAACGCAATCAAGTGGTGGGACAATAATGCTCCATCAGGATTGAAAGCACAAAGCGAAGGCACAAATAGTGCTGGCGGCTTCCTAGTCCCCGATCCGCTTGAGGCGGCAATAATTGATGTCAGAGAAACTTATGGCGTTTGTAGAGCCGTTTCCAGAACTTTCCCGATGACAAGCGACACACTCAATGTGCCTTCATTATCGTCTGGCTCAACTGTCTATTATCCAGACGAAAATTCTGCAATCACAGAATCGTCAGCAGTTTGGGCAAATGTTGGTCTTTCAACCACGACTCGCGCCTGCTTAATGAAGTGGTCAAATCGCTTGGGCGAAGATAGTTTGTTTTCACTCGCGGATACTCTTTCTGATTATATGGGCAGGGCATTGGGAATCCGTGAAGATACAGAGTTCATTCAAGGTGACGGAAGTTCAAGTTTTGGTTCTGTTACAGGATTGAAAAACAAAGCACACTCATTCGTCACAGGTGCAGGTGATAACTGGGGTGCGTTGACTTTGGCAAACCTTGTTTCAACAGTCGGCACGCTTGGTGACAATTACCATGTAGGGGCTTCATGGATTATGTCCCGTCAATTCTATTCACAGGTTGTCTTGCGATTGATCGCAGCAGCAGGTGGGAACACAATTGACACGCTTGGCGTAGGCACAACAGGCACACAATTGCTGGGTTATCCTATCCATTTCAGCGACCAATGCCCAACTGCAACAGCAGTTGACATTGATACTGTCTACTTTGGAAATTGGAATGATGCTTGTGCATTTGGTGACCGAACAGGGATACAAATCGCAACAAGTGAGCATGTAAACTTTGCTGAAGATCAAATCAACATTCGTGCGACATCACGATATGACATTCAGGTTCACGATGGTTCTGCATTCGTAGCACTAGCAACTAGTACTTAAGACCGAGAATGATTGAGTAAATATGGGTGGCGGGACGAATCCCGCCACCTCATACTCGACAACTTAAGGAATATAAATGGCAACAAGTTCGACTTCCATCACAAGTTTGCAAGCACTCAAAAGATACTTGAGATTGACAACATCGGATGACGACCGCCTTTTGACTGAACTTCTCGATGCTGCGACCAATCGCATTGAGGAGTTTTGCCAACGTACTTTTGTGTCTGCGACATACAAGCAATTCATCAGTGGGTCTGGCTCTGGAACTTTGTCACTTCCAAACTTCCCCATCACATCTATTCGGAGATTGGGATGGGAACGAAAAAACGCACTTTCAGTCGATGCTTCAACTTCAACAGATTTGCGAGCAACGGTTGAGGTGCAGGACAATCAGATTGTCTTGAAGCGTTGGGATTCTGTTGGCGCGGAAACTGAAACAAGTATCGCGTTCGCGGATTATCTCACAACGGCACTAATGGCAGCACAAATCACAGCAACTACGGGATGGACAGCAACGGCAGATGAAACAGTCATGTGCGATGAGTTGATGAGGCAGGGTGGACAAGATGCTCTTTCGGCATCGGCTCAACTATACTATCTAAAATCTACAGATGCAGACTATCGTGTCGATGAAGATTCAGGACGTATCAATTTGCTTTCTGCACAATCTGAAACACAATGGTATCCATTCGACCCAAATGCAATATCTTTTCCAAGAGGTTCGCACAATATCTTTGTGGATTATACTGCTGGTTATGCTCAAGCGAGCGTTCCAGTTGCACTTCAGGAAATTTGTTTTGAACTCGTTTCAAGTGCTTTTAGTGGCGGGAAACATGACCCCACAGTTGCAAGCGAATCGCTTGATGGGTATTCTTATTCGACCCGCAACGCGGTGGAATTGCGTGATGATCAAATGAGGCGAATGTACCAATACCGAAGGAATGCGGAATGAGTCTTGCAGGAATGATACAATCTTTGGGCGTGTCTTGCGACATCATGCAATCGGTAGCCACTTCCGATGCTGGAGGTTTTCCAATTAGGACATACACTCTCAAGCAATCAAATGTTGAATGTGCAATTTTTCCAAGTGGTGCTGATTCTGCCGTTGAAGGTGGACGACCGCGTGGAAAGATAACCGCAAGAGGGTATCTTCTTCCCTCAATTTCAATCAATCACACCGACCGCATTGTGTTTGCGGATTCAGACACAGGCACAACAAGAACATTTGAAGTCACTGGCTCAAGACGTTCGTTGATGCTTCACAAAGACAATCACATGCAGAAAAGGATTGTTGATTTGGTGGAGATTGAATAATGGGTGTAACGTCTGAATGGATGGGCGACCAGTTTGAAAAAGGATTATACGATGCCATCGGCGATGAACTTGTAAAGTCTGCAAACATCTTGCGCAGAGAACTATCACTCGTATTGACAACAACTGGCAAGGGTTCAAAGAAACCGCCAAGACACTCGCCAACAACTTCAAAAATACCGTGGAACGTGACGGGTAATCTTGCGGGTTCTTGGCACTCATCGCCAAGGGCAATCCGTTCGGGTGGAAAGTTCACTGCAGGAGTCTACACAATTGTCGGATATGCGTGGGATCTTCATGTGAAAGCACCCATACATGGCGGTAGGAATTTCATGGACGAGAATTTGTACTGGTATCAAAAAACAGTGGCAAAGATTAAGAAGCAACTCGACCCGCAACGCTTGATTAGAGTAGCGACAGGGAACTTCAGATTCTAGGATTTGAAATCATGAGCCAAGCAATCAAAACAGCACTGTACACGAAACTGACGGCAGACCAAACCGCAGATTCGTTCTATGATGATGTAGGTGGTCGAATCTTTGAAATGGAAGGGAAAGACGATTCCGCGTTGCCGTTGATTGTCTATGACGTAACGTCCACGCCAGTTGAGGGATTGTACAATGGAAATGTAATCGTCAAATCTCAAGTGGTTCTCACCTTGTATGGGCATCGGAGATTGGGAGCAGCAGCACTTGGGGCAATCGAGGACAAGTTGTTCACGCTCATCAATCAGGCGACACTTGCACCAACAGGGTATGATGGCAATGCGGTCATGATTTGCTTGGATCGTGATAGGCGAACAGTGTTTGACGAAATACTTTCAAGCGAAAGCGTATATTCAATAGAGGCAACTTCAAATTAAGAGGCAACCAAAATGGCAAGAATAGTTGGAAACGAAGGTACTGTAAGCATGGGAACTCACAATCTTGATGCAAACGCTTGGAGTTTGAGCGTTAGTCGAGTAACAAGTGATGTGACTGCGTTTGGAGATTCATCAGCGACAGTGCGTGGGGGAATACCTACTTACACTGGAAGCATTTCTGGATTTATGAATAGTGATGATGACCCTAATATTTTACCCGCCAGTTTTGAAACTGGGGATACTGTTGCAATTACATTGACCGCCCAAACAGGAAATACAATTACTTGTAGTCAAGCAATCATTAGTGGGGCATCCATTAGCACTTCCAAAACAGGTGATGCAACAATTTCTTTTGACTTTACGTTTTCAGGTGCAGTGACAGGAGCATGGGGATGATGCACGGTTGATTTTTGTGCTACACTTCTCGCATGAAATACGAACGAATTGAAGTGACGATTACCGATGGAACTGCTTGGCTTGAGCGATTAAGTCCACGCCAAATGATTTCTATCGGTGATCGTCTTTGGTCTGAAAAACGCAAGCGAATGATTCAAGACATGAAAGACGCAGAAATTGAATCTGCTGAACGTATGCAAGCATTGCAGGAACTTGACAACAAGCGTGGTTTGATGAGCGAAATTGTTTTGCACGCCATCAATTTGCAAGGTTCTTTGGATATTATTGCGGAAGCAGCAAAGAGCAAGAATGCTGAAAATGCAGACGGCTTGCCAGACAACTTTGAAGGTACGAGCGAAGATGCTATGCGGATCGCATTGGATTTGATTGGCGCTGAACTCGAAAAGCCAAAAACAGAATCAAAATCAAAAAAAAAGTAATTGAGAAAAAGCCAAAATGGGTCACGCACTCCGCTTTGATTTCTCGCTATTTTGCCGCCTTTGGCAATCCCCTTGATTTGCCAATCTGTTTGTTCTTGCTATTGCTTGATAGAATTGGATATGTTCGGCAACTTGAGAGTGGTGAACCGATGAGTGACAGAGAATATGTCGAGTTCGCTGCGAACTTTGAAGCGTTTGAGGAATAGCAATGGCTGAAAACATTGGCAAAATAATTGTATCAATCGAAGCAGAAGTTGCTGAACTTCGCAAGGGTCTTGCCAGTGCCGAAGCAGAGTTCAAGAAATCTGCGAAAAAGATTGAAGAATCCCAAGCGATGCTTGGACAAAAATTCAAAAAATCATGGGTGGAACTTTCAAGCAAAATAAATGTATATTTGATGGCTCTGAATGTAGCCGAGGGTCTTGTGCGTGGACTTTCTGGTGCAATGAAAGTTTTTGGTGAAGAAGGTTCATCAAGTGCCGAAAAAGTTGGTGGTGCGATTCTGGCATTTGGAGATGCAGGCATTCCAATTGTCAGTCAAGTGATTGGACTTGCCGAGGGATTGGCAGAAATGTTTGTCAGGTCGTCTGAAAAAATACAACAAGTTCAAAAAGATCTTGAGGATTTGAACCAATCGTTTACAAAGATGATGGAAAGGCGTGCTTCAAAAGCGATGGGTGAAGATTTTGATCGAGTGGTCAATACGATGGCAACACGAATTGAAATAATGCGAAGAGAAACGGGGAAGGATGTAGATGAGGATTTTCAACTCAAACTTAAAAGGGCAAATGAAAGGGAAAATCTTGAGGCAAATCTTCAAAAACGAGTTTTAACAATTGGGCAAAAAGACCCTGCTGAAATCGAAGGGGCTGTGGCGAACAAGAAGCGGATGCTGGAGTTGTTTGATTTTGAAACCACTTTATTGAAAACGCAACTAGCGAGAGAACAAAAGTTGAGGCAAGAAGCAAGGGAAGAGGAATTTCGACTTGCCAAAGAAGCAGCAGAAAAACTAAAGCAACAAAAAATCAATGATGCAAAAGCAGTTGCCGCCAAGACAAGAGATTTGCAAACTCAACTCAATATAATGATTGCAAAACAAGCGGGTGACGAAGAAAAGGCACGAACGCTGGCAATTGAAGGAAAATATGACAAGATGCTTGATGGTGCATCACAAGTCAATAAAAGAATTATTGAACAGATGAAAGCAATTGAATTGGCTGCTGTTATGCCCGACAATGTTGCTGGTGCTGATCCCGACAATGTTGCTGGTAGTGCAACGGCTTCGATTTCAACGGCGATAGGCAATTTCACACTCGCAGCCGCAACTTCACCGGCTGCCAAAGCAGCAAAAAAACAAACCGCAATTCTGGAAACAATTGCAGAAAACACGGAAAAGACACAAGGACAGCAAGAGATTATACTTGCGCAATAAACAGAGGCAACCATGACAACATTGGTCAAAGAAGTTTTCAGCAAAAGCGAGGCGGGGAGTATTGATGCCGACGGCACTCGTTCCGTCACTCGTCAATTTTATGTTTATGACGACGGGGCGGGATCACCTGTTTTGCTGCTAGAAGATGCTCTTTCGGCAGCAGGATTGCCGACCGAGCCAAGCGGCGGATCGTCAAATTCAACTTTAGATGCGGGCGGAGTTACGCTTTCTTATTGGGGAACGCGAAGTTGGTCAAAACAGAAGGGTCACAATGATTTATGGGTATTAAAATATGAATACACAACATCACCTGCCTCATCTAATCAATCTTCAGAAACAAATGAGATTAGCGGCGGAGTTCGCGCCGTTGCTAAAGGTGTATACCGCATAAATTACAATGCCCCAGATTGGGACTATCCAACGCGTGCGGATATTGGCGGCGTAGGAATCGACTCCGGCGGAACAAAAACCTCGATATCTTCACAAGAGTCCACATTGACAATTACACAATATCGACAATCACCAGACCCAAGCATTGTAGAATTTCAGGACGTTGCGGGCAAGCGCAACGCAGAATCGTTTTGGGGTGCTGCAATTGGCACGGTTCTATTTATGGGAGCAAGATACTCGCAAAACACCACAACTGGCATGTGGTCTATTCAATATGAATTTTCTTATGACAGCAAAACATTTCACGCAGAGCAAGTCGCCAAAACTGACCCAAACGGAAATCCATTGACTGAATTGGTGGGCAGCGGGGATTTGGCGGTTGCAACGGCAAGTCATGTATATTTTGTTCAACCTTTCGCTTTGGCGACTTTTGCAACATTGCCGCAACAACCATGAGCAAATTAGACATGCCAAGAATTAGCCGGATGAAATTCGGGATCATTGACGCAAACTTTGTGAATGCCGCGACAGACATTGCAAAGGAATTTGATGATTTGAAGCCGCGAATTTTGGACTCGCTTGAAAAAAAACCTCTTAGGATTCATCAACCATTTTTGGCAAAGATACTAGGAAAAAAAGTGCTTAAAACTGTAGAAATTGAATTTTTTGATGAAGTAACGCGAGAGATTGAGGTCGCGTGGGAGTACGAGTGGGAGAGGGTTTTTCTGAAAAGTGGCGAAACGGTGATTGCGCCTGAAGATGGTCACGAAGGCGACCCGTTGCTCAACAACGAGATTGTCAGAGAAACTTATGGCGAAAATTCTGGGTATGGATACAACATCGCCGAAATCGGACACGTTGCAACGTCGCCAATAATTTTTGGGATTGATATGAGTGGCGGTGCTTACCCTCTCGGCTTCCGCCCATACGGTATTGACGATGGATACTATGTAGACATGAGAACATATACTACAGAGGACGGCTCTCTGATCTATGTATTCGATCGTCTTGGAACTCATGACGGCGATTGTGCCGAGCCAGCGGTTACTCCATGAGCAGCACAAGAAGAAAAAATTGCTGCTGCACTAAAAATACATGTGGCTATTGCAACAATTATTTGACGGGGAAAAACTGCGTGGACAACGACGCTCATGGCAATCCTGATATGTTGTTGCTTGGACAAGATTGCCCAGATACCGAAGTCATGCAGATATGTATTGATCCAATTGTCTGGAGTGCAAGTTTTGACTGTCCCGAAGGTGGCGATTGCGGTCATCCATACTATGAGTGCTGTCCACCGATTGATTCGATTTATCCTAAAGTACAGAAAGAATTTGTCATTGTCAAAGAGTCGACTACTCCGCATGGGACAAACCCTTGCAAATATGTCAATACAGAAAAAATATGGGTCTATGGTGAAACCGATGGCGATGGATTGACAAAGAAGTGCAGAGCAGATGGACTGTGCAATGGGACATATCCGCGATGTGCGGAGAGCGATGTCCCTGTCATGGATTATTATCTTGACAATATCGAGGTCACGATTACCGCTCTTTGCATAGAGGACGAAGATCAGGTTGAAGCGCATGGATATCCGATCGGCACTTGTGGTCGTCTTATTGAAATTCAAATTCGAGCATACTACGGGGAAGGATGGTGTGCTGGCAGCCAAGCAGACGACGCAATCTGGAGTAGTGCAAGCGACAGATGCGACAAAGATGGAGATGGTGTTGAAGAATTGCGTGACTATAGGGGCGGAGTCGGTCTTGATGGATGGTTCTTTCCATCCTGCGGATGTTTGCCCTATTGCTGGAGTATTGACGAGCCAGAATGCAAAGAGTGTGGCGAGGACTCTTGTTTTGACAACGAGATATTATTGTCGACTCCCTCGAATGATATTTTGAACCGCGACAGGTGGTGCAATGCGAGAGATTGCGGTTGCTGGGGCTGTTTGGATTTTCCTGCTGGTTTATGTGGCAATGAGCCGGAAACAGAATACTTCACGGATATTTGCGGGCGGGGCGGAACTCATGACAGAACTGGAACAGACGGTGGATGGATTGATCTTCTTTTGTATGCTGAATTTAGTTGTGCTGGCAAGACGTGCGGCAGTCAATGTTGCGGGTCGCTTGGTGAAGATTACACGTCGAATTACTGGGCGCAGCCAAAAGTCGCTGGCTCTGTTTGTTCAGTTGGCGTACCGCCCTATCAAATTGCCGCAATTAGCATGAATTGGAGATTTGTAGCGACATGACCGAAGTGAAATGCACACACTGGAGAAAATGCGGTGTCAACAATGGCGGCTGCTGCGCAATCAACAAATATCCCAGACCCTCAACGGCTGTTTGTCTTAGGATTTGTGACGAGAAATTTGAAAGACCACAAGGGCTTGGGGATACTGTAGCCAAAACAATTGAAAGGGTGACGCTTGGAAAAGTCAAACCCAAGAGCGGCGGTGGCTGCGGCTGCAACAAACGTCGAAAGTGGTTGAACGGCGTGGTATCATATACACGAAACAACACAAGCAAACAAGAACGGAGAAAATAGATGGCAACAACAACAACTTGGACAGGGGCAGTGGATGGCGATTGGGATACTTCAGGAAATTGGTCGAACGGAGTGCCAAATACTGATTCGACTGCCATCATAGACGGCAGCGAATCAATTACTGGCGGTTCTCCAGCAAGCGACCAAGTTGAAAGGGTATATGTTGCTTCAACATACACGGGAGCAATCGGTTCATCGGGGACACCGCTTGAGTTAGACGTTGCACAACTTTCACACAGCAGCACTTCGGCATCGGCAACCTCATATGTTGACTTGACAGGTTCTGCGAATCAAACACCTGACGTTTTAATTGATGGGACTTTTCTTAGCACTCCGCTAGTATTAAGTGGTGTACTTAACAAGGTCATTATTGCAAGCGGTTTTCTTGGCACTTTGCTTCTGGGAAACGGCGCGAGTTTTAAGTCGGAAATCACAAACTTGTACATGCTCGCAGGGACGGTGGACGCAAGCACGGCGGGAAATATGGATTGGCAGTCGGGTGGAGAAATTGTGATTCGCGGCGGCACGCTTCTTCTTGGTGACAACATCGGGACGAATGGAACTTTAACAATGAGTGATGGAACTGTGACGGTTTCTGGCTGGACTGTAGAAACGGGCGACACGTTCAACATCATGGGCGGCACGGTTAGTTGGAACTCTGGAGCGTTGCTTTATACCAGCCAATTGGCTAATACGGTGAAATCAATCAACGTGTATGGCGGCACATTCACACTGGCAGGCAACAGCCAAGCGTATGTCGCTTTGACGGACATAACGCAATATGGCGGGACTGTCAACTTGGAATCCGGCTTTGCGAACATAGAAATAATTGGCGACTATGATAGGTTTGCCGGAGCATATACTCCGCCCAAGCAATCGGTAGTCACAACTGCGGCACTATAGGTCTTGAGAATAAGAGAATTTATGTATGGCTTCAAATTGGGCGAGATTCTGTGCAATCAGTTGTACCCATTGCCCATATCAATCAGAGGTAGCAATAGAAAAATTGCTCAAGGAATTGAAGGGCAGAAAATTAACGCACTTTATTCATCTTGGCGATCTTGTTGATGCTGATGGGAGCGCATCGGTTCACGCAAACGACCCAAGCCAGCATACATTGTTTGAGGAATTTTCGGTTGCCGTGAATATGCTCAAGCGGATTCGGAAAGCGTTGCCAGCAGATTGCGAATTGATTTTGCTTGACGGCAATCACGATGACAACATTCAACGCGCAGACACGCGAAGGATTCCGAAAGATTTGCGGGAGTTGTGCAACCCGCGAAGAATGGAAGGCGTGAAAGACGAGTTCAAATTGTGGAAGCACGTCCCATATCGTCACGGGAAAGTCGGAACATATCGGCTGGGAAATATAATCTTCGCACATGGGTTTGCTGCTGGAACGAACAGCGATGAACTTGAAGCCATCCAACTTGCAAACGATTGTCATGGTGCGTTGGCGAATCAGTTGGTCATTCGTGGACACACGCACAGACCGATTCCACCGAGCCAATGCAAACGATCGGCAAAAGTGAAGTTGCCGTTGTGGTTTGCGAACGCTGGCTACATGGCATTCGGTGAGGGGAACAGTCGCGCACCATATACATATCGTTTCTCAATCAGCGAGTGGAAACACGGTTGCATTTTTGGCGAAACTCAACTTGGTCGGGTTGGGAGAATGGGCAGAAATTCGTGGAAGGCAGAGTTGGTGTTGTTGTGATTCGCCCCAAGAGAAATCTCAAAAACTATCATGTGTGATGTGTTTTTGAAAGCAAAGTAGACGTGCATCTTCGACACCTTCGCGATATTCGCGAAACCTATTATATTGAACCACACACGCTTCGCCACAGGGCGTTCTCCGCGTTTTATGGGTATTACCCCTCTGAATCGAAGAACGTCTGCATGGCTCTTATTATTGGCTTATAGCGAAGTACCCTGTTTTTGGGCAATCAATGGGGTATGAATAGCACCACCAATGTCCACAATATTCCGAATATCCGCTAATATCCAAAATAAATGCAGATATTCCACTCATTATTCCGATGATTCTGGTATCATTCAATATGTCAAGCAATGGTGCTTGGCAAGGCTCTTTGACAATCGAATATGACTTTGAGATGTATGGCACTTAATTGGTTGTACATGACCGCCAAAAGAAAGCGATTCATTGAATCGAAAAAAATGCGGAGAAAGCATAAGACCGTATCTGGATGGGACAAAGGATATTGCAAATCCTGTGTGGGAAAATAAGACTTTAGCAAAGTTGATTCCCACGGCTTGTAAAACAAGTCTCAAAGTCATATTCGATTGCCACAGGGCAAATAGAATACACAGGTCAAGCGCGGTGCTTGGCGATCAACGAAAAGGAAAAATGATATGAACATGCAACGAAAACCAGTGCTAGGATTTTTATATAAGGAAGATTGTGAATTGCGAACCTGCACTTGCCGTGACCGTGGCGAGTGTAGAAACCAGTTTTATGTGCCAAGAGAATCAAATCGTGAAACATCGAGGTGGTGTGGCGATTGTCGAAATCACCGTGTGGAAGGTTCTGCGTGGTTTGCAAAGAATCATCCCGAACTCTAATCATTGCGAGGTGGGTTGCATTCTTACGAGTGCAACCTTCCGCATAATGTGCGAATAACGAAAAGCCGAAAGGCACAACGAAAAGGAAAAATGAAAATGAAAGTTAATACAAAAAGTTACCAAATCGAATGCGAAGTTGATACGGAAGAATATGTTGGTTCTTGGACTGAATCACGATTTGAAGTGGCGTTTGGGGATACAAAATCGCTTGGTGGTTCATTGTGTCTTGGTTATGGGTTCAAGAGTACGGAACGCATTCTTGACTTGCGCGCAACATTGGAACAAGGCACACAAATCGTTTTGAGCCAGAACAAAAGTTTGGAATTGATGATTGAAACGATTTTAGATTATTCAGATGACATCAGAACAGAAATTGGAAATCTATTAAGAATCGTTAAAAGATACCACAGTGTTCTTGGATTCACCGATTGCGGTAGACCAACCAAAAAAGGCATTCGTTTTCTTGACCGCTTGAATGTTGGCGATCGCATAACACAACTACAAATAAAAATCAAAGAACTTTTGAATCAATAAACAGTCGAGAGCCACAACGAAAAGGAAAAAATGAAAATGAAAAACAACAAATACAACGAATACATCAAACACACCGATGCCGTTGCGCCACGCCACGGCAAAACGTGGTGGGAACTCGACAATGTGTACAACTTCTATTCGGAACTTCGCTTTTCGGCTTTTCAGATGAGGTGCAGGGTCGGGGTGAGGGATGGCGATATGCCAAAAGAGGGTTGCGAAGCATTGTGGCAAAGTGCCGAAGATTTAGAAATCCACTTTTGTGAAAAGATGGATGAAAGGCGGGATGAACTGAATGCGGATCGTGATTGCATCGTGCCAATCAATGACCGCCAACTTCTTGCATTTGAACTTGAAGAATGTTGCTTTCATTATCCACAAAGAAAGGAAATGAACTATGAATGACAAAAAATACAACGGATGGACAAACTACGCAACATGGCGGGTGAACCTTGAGATTCTTGACGGATTTGATTCTTATGATAGTCCAGAAGTAGAACCCGAATACCTGAAGGATTATGTTGAAGAATTTATCCTCATGGATGTTGATGATACGTCACTGGTTGCAAGTTATGCGATGGCATTCATCTCTGAAGTCAATTGGCACGAAATCGCGGAACATATAAACGAAGAACAAAAGGAAAGAGGAATAATTAAGGGTGATTTGGTAATGTGCAAGCGAGAATGCAGTCCAAATTACAACAAGGCAGGGGTAGTAATGAGTGTTTATGTTGAGAATACTAGACAACGACATGAACTTGCCATCGTTCGATATGCAGATGGAACAGATGAAACAACTCCAATTTGGAGATTATCATTGATGCCCGATGGTGATGAACAATGAATGACCAACCACTATTCGACCGTATGCCAGTGATCGTACAAATTGGATTCTTGGCACTCATAATTTTGACAACGCCAGTTTGGGGTCTGGCATATTTACTTGAAGGGATAAACAAGAAATGAAAAAGAAACAAAAAGAATTGAAAATTTACATAAACACAAACAAAGAAATGATTTCATTTCACTTTGACGGGGACTCAGATTTGGGCAAGTCGAATTTTGTCGATCATGTTCTCAAGTCAAACATCATTTCATACGTTGAAGAGTTCAGCGGTGGCGTTGAATGTGTCACCGACTCAAATTTTCAAAACTGGAACGGTGGCAAGCATGACCAGTTCGCGGCAATCAAAGGAACTCTGTGGTGCATACACGACACTTCTGGATACGACAAAAACTCTGTTGAAGATGTTGAGATTGTTGTTGAAGCCCTAACGTTGAAGGCAATTGAGGATGCAAACTTCATTGAAGCAAGACTTGATGCTCTACACGAAAAACGAATGCTGTGTGGTGAAACGGATGGCAGAGAGGATGATGAACAATGAAAGAATACTTTGAAAAAGATGCAGTATCAGCGACACTTTTGAAAGCGGTCATCAAGCAATCGCCAGTACACGCAGAAGAACGAATGAAGTCTTTTGTGCCGACCGCGAATATGAAACTTGGCACAGCGTTCCACGCTTCAATCCTTGAACCAGACCAAGCGCATGAACTCTATGCCGTTCAACCAATCATCGACAGACGAACGAAAGCAGGGAAGGAAGTGTATTCAGCGTTCCTTGAAACGGTTGGCGACAAGACGATTATCACGCATGATCAGAGCGAATTGATGTGGGCAATGAAAGAATCCTGCCTTGCGCATCCTGAAGTTCAACGGTTGATGGAACAGTGCTTTGCGACAGAGTTTCAATCCTTCTTTGAGTTCAGCGGAATGGAATGCAAAGCCATGATTGATATGTGCGACAACGAAGGAACGATCGTGGACATCAAGACAACACAGGATGCGAGTCCAGACGCGTTCATGCGACAGTCTGCGAATCTACTCTATCACCTGCAACTCGCATGGTATGCGAACGCGATGGGCTTGAAGTGGGATGAGGTCAATGCGTATATCATTGCCGTTGAAAATACTGCGCCACATGGTGTCGCGGTATACAAGTTCTCGCAATCCTCGCTCTTGAACGGATGGGAACTTTGCAAGCATGGCATGAAACTATGGAAAGAACACAAAATGAATGTCGCGCTCGGTGATGGATCGTATCCATACACCGATGGCGTTATTGAATTAGAGTTGCCTGTGTGGGCAACGAACCTCTTGGAAGAAGTATCAAAATGAAAGGAAAACAAATGACAACCAAAAAAACAACAACGAAAAAGAAGCCGAAGTCATTGTGGGAAACGCTCTCGCAGATTGATTGTTCGGAACACATCGAAAAGAAAGGTGGCTTCAACTATCTATCTTGGGCTTGGGCGTGGGGAATGCTCATGGAACATTGTCCAGATGCCATCTTTGAAAATCACTTGAACGACATGGGATACCCATGCTTCTTTGATGGCAATGGAAATGCAATGGTGCGAGTCACCTTGACGGTTGGCGAACATTCGCACACCGAAGATTTCCCTGTATTGAATTACAAAAACCAAGCGATCAAAGACCCCGATTCGTACGCGGTGAATACAGCACTCAAAAGATGCTTGGTCAAATCAATGGCATACTTCGGCTTGGGTCATTACATCTACGCTGGCGAAGATTTGCCACCGCAAGAGTCTGTCCCATTTGACCGCGATGAAGCAATCAAATTAATTAAATTGCACCAAGACTCGCGTGATTCATTTAACGAAGATGATGGAAAATGGACTGAATCAATACTCATGCACTTCAAACAAACAAGACTTACCGACTTGACTGACGATCAACTTCAGCAAGTCATCATGAAAATCTCAAAAATGGAGAAAAAACAAAATGTCTGATATAGCAAATATAACAATTGTTGGTCGCTTGACCAGAAACCCTGAAACCACTGAAACATCTAGCAGTTCTGTGGCGAAATTCTCGCTGGCTGTGAATGGTTGGAAAGATGATGACGTTTCATACATCGACTGCGATGCGTGGGGCAAAGTCGGAGAAATCGTGCAACAGCATTGCGAAAAGGGCAAGCAAGTTGTGGTTGCTGGAACACTACGGATCGACAAGTGGGAAGATAAGGAAGGCAACAAGCGTTCAAAGCCAGTTGTCAATGTTCGGGATGTCACACTTCTTGGAAGCAAGGATGATGCGAAAGCGACTGAACCGAAGCAAGAAAAAGTTGAGGAGAACCAAGATGACATTCCCTTCTGATATACCAAACAAGGCGGGCAATCAATTG
>Ga0080013_1001580_pt1 | contig 29685 bp, 50 predicted proteins | sample ETNvirenome_6_85_FD_69236 | JGI IMG/M metagenome (GOLD analysis project Ga0080013, IMG submission 69236) | Marine viral communities from the Pacific Ocean - ETNP_6_85 (SPADES assembly) (version 2) | ecosystem: Environmental > Aquatic > Marine > Oceanic | place: Pacific Ocean | collected 2013-06-19 | reverse complement strand
CCTAAAGGTCCTGTTGTAAATGAATATGTACCACTATTTAACATATTAAAAAAGGCCACCGTACCATAATCAGTAAGACGTGCATATTGTGTAACAGGTGCATTAGTTAAGAATTTCATTGTGTTGTCATATTGGATAATCTCAGGTTCTCTATATAAATTAAGACCAAAGTCACCTGCGTCAGCATATAGTGTATCTTCGTTTTTTACATAACCGTTGAACATTAAATAATCAGTAGACCACTGAAATCCAGGAGCGACAGAAACTGCATTTGGATAAATATTGTTAGCACCTAAATATTCTACTCTGAATTTAATAGAAACCCACTTTGTAGTATTAACTCCTAACGCACATTTGTCTATTAAATGAACAGGGAATTGTTTGTCTGCTGAAAATTGCACAGTTTTATAAGTTGATGTGCTGGTTGTCATTCCAAGAACATCTTTCTGTGTACCTAAATGGTCAGGACTTACATAGCTTTCTAATATTTGCCTTAGATCAAACATTCCTACACCTGCATTATTTGGTGTTGTTTTTAGAGTTGCTACTAAACTTGAAGCATTGCTTAATTGACTTTTATCTTCACTCACGTATACTTTTGCAATAAATTTCACCATAGTTTCAGTTGCTACTACATTTCCTCCTTCTGATACTGTAAATATTATATCTTGTCCGACAGGTAATGTCTTGAATAATGGTTGTTGTTCTATGATTATATTTGCCATTAGCTTATTGTTGTTTTAGATTGTTCTAATTCTTCTATTATATCTTCTTTTACGTTTTGTAAAAAATCACTATTAAACTCTTTTAATCCAAGTCCTAAAGGTTTTTGAAAGAACGCTAAACTTTCAATACCATCTCTCTTTATTTTTTTACCTATGATAAAAGCTAAACTCATATTTGAAATGAATCTTCCTGTTTTCTTATCTCTACCTTTTATTCCTTTTTTGCTTATCCATCTTGCTAATATGTCAGGTGGTGGTTGTCTTGTTGTGTACTTATAAGGACTTGTCTTTACTGTTCCTGTATATTCTTTAAAAGATTGAGACTGCTTATTTCCTGAAACTCCTTTGTCTAAAAAAGTACCATAATCATTCATATAAAATTGCACACTATATCCATCCTTTTCTTTTACTACTTCAAACTCAATAGATTTTTCTATCGCGGTCCCACCCCCTTTTTTACGTTGCAAATTACCTTTAGACCTATTAGCTACTTGACGACCAAAACTCTCTAAATATCTTTCAATATTTTTTGTTTCCATTATACAAGCCCAACAAATATTTCCACTTGCACGTCGGTTGTTGCTGCTGGTCTGACTTGCACACTTGTTATATCTTCTAATGTACCAAAAGCAGGACTTGTGTCAGTTTCACCTATTGCACCTTCTTCAGCTTGAAACAAGATATGTGAACCCCCTGACCTTACTGTTACTTGGTAATTAGTGTTGGTGGTTATTAAAGCTAATTTCATATCTTGATCTGTGCTTAAATTGGTTACTCTTATGTACTTACAATTCTCAACATCTAAAGCCCCTGCTGAAGCGTGAGGTGTAGAAGCAAATGTTGCTATTGTTGTTGTGTTAGAATGTGAGCAGGTTAGTATTCTTTCAAACACATCTACTATTCCTGTGGTTGTTAAAACATTTGTTGTTCCTCGTGTTGCCCCATTCAATGTTACACTTTCTGTTACTGTTGTTGTTAAATCTGCCATTTGTTATATTTTAATTGTTATTTTTGGTGGTATTAATTGTATGTGTAATTTCCATATTCTAAATTTTATCATTCGCCTATTGCCGTGTCGTCCATTGGTATAACGCAAGATTGGAAGTCGTTTTGTACTGTCAATCCTACTTGAAACACCCAACCTGTTACTGCTTGATCAAATCGTTCTGTGAAGGGTTCTAAAGTAAAATTCCCTTCTGCAAAATATACAGGTGCGTCTAAATCTAATGTTAATTGTGATTGCCATTTACTGTTGCTCATAATTGCAATAATATCAATACAAGTTTGTAATACACTGCTATATACATCTTGTTCATTAGAATTGTCAGGCTCTACTAAATCCATAACAAATATCTGGAAGTTGTATATCAATTCAGTTCGTGTTGTTGTTACATTAACAGGATTGATGTGCATTAAAGGGTATTTAGTATTCTTTTCAAGGTCTATTGAAAATATATCACCTGTTGTTGTGGTGCTAACCTGCTGATGTTCTGTCCCTAAATTCTTTAAGGTTTCAATTACATTATAATACGTCTTATTATTTATTGCCATTTATGTTTACTTTTTTTGTGCTTTCTAAATCTGTTTCATAACTTAACCACGTAAAACATTCCATTAAGTTTAGTTTTGTTATTGTTTCTAATTTACTAATATCAGAATTACACAAACGATACATTATTCCGAAGTAGCCCCATTTTTCTGCGAAATCTTCTCCATTATCATCTCCCCCTTCTTGTTCACTTGTTCCATCAAAAATGATGGCAAAATCTTCAATGATACGATTGCGAAACTCCAAAAAAAAACCAATGCACCTTGCACTTGTTCTGCCTTCATCTTCTTAAATTGTTCTGCCCTGACGGCTATATTGCCATCGTACGCACCCATAATGTAAGCGTCATTCTTCTTCTCTTTTATTGGCCTATAAAGAATTGCCATTATTTCTGGTAAATTCTTTTGTATTCCTGCCTTAATAAATGTTTCGATATCTGCCCATTCACCAAGTGTTATATCTTCTAAATTAGGATGGAATCCATACTCAACACCATCAATCTTTATTATGTTTTTTAATCCAACAGCAGCATTAGCCTGAAGCTCTCCGATCCTAGACATCAATTTTGCGACATCTTGAATACCTAATTCTCTTATTAATTTTTTAGGTATATCAGACAACAACTTAATAGTCTCCTCTGCTTCAAAACTTTTATCTTTATTTTCTAACTCTATTAACTTAACCCACTTTTCAAGTGTGACATCTGACCAGCTTTTGATTAAGTTAAATTCTTTAGTGTTTCCTTCTTTCTTGATTTTAACTTTCATAATATATAATAGAAAAAGTTCATATTTAGTTTACTGTACGTAGTACTTACCATAATTACTATCTACTTCATAATAACAACGCATAGCTATTGCATCTGTATAATCAGGTGAACGGCCTATAATCGCCTTCACTGTGTCTTTAGGAATGATTTGCAGCTTATTATCTTTGTCAGCGTCTTTTGTTCTTACTTGTTCCAATTCTTCTATAATATCATTCTTTGCCATTATATCTTCACAAGTAATTCCTATTTGTCCTTTATTTATAAGGTCAGCCATTTTGTAGTAACATTGAGTTTTTAAGTTTTGATAGTTTTCGTTCTTTAAAGCTCTAGCATTATTCACAAAGCCCTGACATCTTAAATAGTCTTTAGCCCCTCCACCTACTCCATCCTCATCTATAATAATATTCCTTAAAGGTACTTGGTTATCTTGCTGCAACACTCTCACTTCATCCACAACATCGTTTATAGCCGATTTAAGCAATGTTCTTATCTTTTTAATATATAACCCTTCCCAGTACATTATAATCGTTTTATCGCTTCCAAATCTTGCAACGTCACAACTTATATATTTTTGCCCTCCCACTCCTTTTTGACTAAATAGATTTAATATAGCATCATATTCTATTAAACTATCATTAGTAGCGTCATACTCCCAATTGCCGAATAATAGTCTTTGCTTACTTAACTCATCTAAAGTTTGTAGTTGTGTTTTATAGTATTTACTTATATATTCATTATCATCAACTAGACTTTGTATGAATTTTCTATACGGCTTTTGTTTCCCTTCTTTGCTTGGTCTATAGTATTGAGTATAAACCCAATTCTTTGCAGGATTACAAGTCATTAAGAGTTTTGGAATTAATCCATAATCATCTAGCTTATAACGTAATCTTGAAGCTACTATATTCTTAGCCTTTTCTGTTATCTGATTACACTCGTCAATAAACGCCCCTGTTAATTCTAAAGAACCTAAACTATCAAAGTTTTTATCTGAAGGATATAAGAATAAATCTTTAAGCATTATTTCGGACTTATTCCAAAATGTTATTACATTTGAACCTCCATTAAAATTATAATGTTGCCCTGCTTTCATTCCATATACTTCACATACTTCAAAAAATGTATTTAATGTAGTTTTCTTTAAACTATCCAATTTAGATCTACCCATTAACCACCTAGTTTTCGGATATTTAATACACATTAATATTAACCAAGCACACCCAACCCACGACTTTCCACCCCCTGCAGCACCACCAAATAATACTTCTGTTGTTGTATTGTCAAACAAATATTCTATTGCTTGTTCTTGTGTATTTGTAAACTCCGTTAACGTGTATTCCTTATCAATATTCAACACCCTTTATATTTACTTTTAATTTTATAGGTTCAGATGAAGATAGGTCTAATTCACTTCGTTCTATATAGCCACGCTTCTTCCCTTTAGTTTTTAAAAAGAATATTGTTGCTGAAGTATTGCCATCTTTCATTTGAGAATGTAATTGACTTTCTCCAAAGTCTAGTGCTATGTTTTCTATTTCTTTAACTGCTTTAGCAAATTCTTCATCTTCTTTTAACCATTTATAGTATGTGCTTCTTGGTGTGTCGGTTTGTTTACAAGCAACAGTTACAACTCCTAAGCTGTTTTCTAACGCTTGTAACATTGCTTCCTTTTTTATGTGTCTACTTTTGTCCATTATTAATAATATTAAAAAATTCGGTTCTTGCTTTGTTATCTGCTTTAAATACTCCAAGCATTTTTGATGTTGTAGTCCAAGTGTCGTGTTTCTTTACACCTCGCATACACATACAAAGATGTTGTGCTTTAAGTGTTACTGCTACACCTAAAGGATTTAATTCTTTTTGTATTCTTTCTGCTACTTGAGTTGTTATTCTTTCTTGGTTCTGAAATCTATTTGCATACAAATCTATTGTTCTTGCTAACTTACTTAACCCTACTATCTTACCGTTAGGAACGTAGGCAATATTTGCTACTCCAAAGAATGGTGCTATATGATGTTCGCATAAACTATAAAAAGGGATGTTTGTTTGTACTATCATTTCATCAGTTCCTTCTGAGTCAAAAGAAGTAAAATTAAATTCTTTTGAAGTAAGAAACTCTTTCATAAATTTGATGTATCTTTTTGGTGTTTCTCTTAATCCTTCCCGCGTAGGGTCTTCCCCTAATCCTTTTAAGATTTGTTGAAAATGATATTCTAAAGTATATTCCATAGTTTGTGTGTTTGTACACTTAGTTTCCATTTTGGATTATCTAAGCACAAGTTAATACAATGTTTTACGTTTTCGTTGTTTATAGTGAATCCATCTGAATGAGGACTTATCCAATAATGTTCTGCTTTCACTTTTGGTTCAGGCGCACATTGTCCTTTGTGCCTAATATATCTTAACTCACTAACTCCTTCTTTAAAGTTTTTAGCTACTACGTGTTCTGCTACTTTAGGAGATATAGAAATAAAATCTAAACCTTCAGGAGCAGAATGTAATCCACTGGTCTCTACTGCTTGGAAATATCCTTCCTCTTTGAAGTAAGCAATAATCTCTTTTGTAAGTTGGTCTAACGGTTCACCACCTGTCCAAGTTATCTCATTACATTTTGGATTTGTTTCTTTTAACCATTTTAGTATAGATTTCAATTCCCATTCCGAACCACTTTCAAATTCAGTATCACAAACAACTCCACTTGCATAACAAGCTCCCTGTGCTTTACATCCTTGTAGTCTTATAAAAAAGGTTGGTGTTCCTGCTCTTGACCCTTCACCTTGTAAAGAGTAAAAGATTTCTGATATATTTAATTTACCAAGTTGGCTCATAGTAGCAATTTGTTTTAGGTGTTTCACTCATACTGAGTGCGTGTAGTTTAGGAAAGTCTTTTTTGAATAAATCAAAAATATGTTTAGTCATAAACTCAACAGTAGGATTAAATTCAAAAATATCGTTTAGATGTTTATGGTCTAGGGTGTCATCTATCCATTCTTTAATAGGTGATAGGTCGTTGTAATCTTGAACAAACCCAACATTATCAGGTTCTCCTTTTAAAAATATTTTCAGGATGTAATTGTGTCCGTGTAATCTTCCACACGGATGGCCGTCACACAAACCATTTAATCTGTGTGAAGCTGAGAAATGAAATTCTTTGCTTATTATATTCATAGTTAATCTGTATAAAAATTTAATTCTAATTGTTTTAATATTTCTTTTTTTGTTATATCTTTTAATGGTGTTACAATCTTAACTTTGTTTAATGATATATTATTTATTAATCCCTCTACTTCATCGTAAAATTCTCTATTGTTATCTTTATATATATCATCTATGTTAGTCCCTATGTATATTTCAATATCTTCACTTCCAAAAGCTGAAACAACACTTACTATGAAAGATAAATTTCTACAATTAATTTCTTTATCTTTTGTAATAAACTTAGGCAACTTAATTATTTCATCTACTAAATCAGAACAACAATTAAATTCCTTGTCTAAATGTTTTTGTCCATAATCAAAAAAAACTGTTACATCAAAAGAGTAAGTTTGATACAACAACATACTATCTGCGCCACCTGACAATAAAAGTATTTTCATATTGTATCTATATAGTTTTGAAACTTAACCCATTGTTCAAAATTATAATTCGCCATAGCTTTTTGATTTATTCTTTTGTTTTTAGGTCTCGATTTTTGATTTATTTTATTTTCATTAAATGTATAACATATCCCATACCTATTCCCATACAGCCAGGTTGTACTATCTACCGAATAGAATGATATGTTTTTTATTTTCTCGCCTGTATATCCTAAGCCGTGAACTTTTACATTTTTACTATTTGCATAATCTACTAACGCCTTTAATTTGCTCGGAGTTGTTCTAGTCCATTTACTATCGTGTTTTCCTGAAGCTCCTATTGCTACGTAATTATATTTTTCACATAACATCTTATAATAATCTACTCCTAACTCTATATGCCACACAGGAATTGTTTGCCTGCCTACTCTTTCTTCAATGTGGTTTCTAATATCTTCCGTTTCTTTTACTCCTATGATACTATATATATCTAATTCAAAAAAATATTTTAAATCGTGTTTAATAATGAAATCAATATACTCATCAACATAAGTATCTAAATTCTTTTTATGACCACTGAACATACTAAAAGCACCACTATCTAATAAAAAATTATCTTTATCTATGTAATCAAATATCCATTCTTTTACAGTAAAAAAACTTTCTAAAATATAAAAATTATCTCTTTGTGATAATCTAGAAAACACATCTTCTATGTATATTTTATGAGAAGAAACTCCTGCTAAAAACAATTTCATAAATCTAATGCTGTTTTAAAAATTACTGAAGCTGAGCGACCATCTTTTTCGATTCTTTGTTTTACTAAATTATATTCTTCTTCATTAAATTCTAATATTATTTTATTTAATAGTTCTTTGTTTTCTTCTTGGTGCTCCTGGTATATATCATCTATATTAACTTCATCACCATTCCACACATCTAATCCCCACTCATTTAGAAGTGTATTATCCCATTGATTCGCTAACATATCCCATTCCCATTCTCCAAACCCCACATTGTCTTTTACTATAAATTCTCTCTTTTGTTCTTCAGTAAAGTTTTCAATCTTTTCAATCCACACTTCATTCAATCCTGCTTCTTTACAAGCTCTTAACCTCATATTACCACCAAGCACTACATTATTTTCGTCTATAACAATAGGTCTTACCCTTAACATTTCAGGGAACTCTTGTATTGATTTAACTAGTTTTTTAAACTTATTGTCTTTTATTACTCTAGGATTGTTTGTGTTTTGAGTAATCTTACTTATTTTTATTTTTTGTACCATAATATATAATAGATTTATTTGTTATTTATTTAGTCAAAGGGTTCATTGACTCCTCTTTCACCACATAGTTTTTCTTTAGCCGAAGCCCAAAGTTTATCTCTTTTCTTTTCTAAACTAGGTTCTGTTCTTATTAAATTAGGGAAGCCATTAAAGTCCTTTTCTATTTCTTGCATATATTCACCACATTCACATAATGCTTCTTGTGTTCGTACTTTGCCATCTATTACTTTTATTGTAGCTTTCATCAGATCTTTCTTTTCACCACAACTATTACATTGGAACTTTATCATCTTTTTGGTATTGTTGTTCTTTCGTGTGTTCTATCGTTCTGTAAAGCACCTGTTCGTGTTGTGTACTTATCCATATTCTTTTTTAATTCTTCGTTTTGTTTTGAGTCTGCTTTATATTCTAAATAACTTATAATTAGTAAACCCGTAAATCCTATTGCTGCAACTATTACAAATGCTAAATACATAATTCTTTGTTTTTGGTTAGTATTTTGATTAATTGTTTTTGAGTATGTAATTCTCTTGGTCTTTTCATTTGACGATATTCGTCAGGATTAAATATTAATTTAACTTCACGTACTCTTTCATTATTATCATATTTGACTATCCATCTATTAGATCGGTGCATTTTGTTTCTTTTTAAAAATTGTAAGTAGTCCATTTTATTTATATTTATTATACACATTTCTTATTCCATCTAAACAACTACTTAGGCAACTACTGCAACTTGTTCCTCTATCATAATTTGATCCACTAATTGTGTTCCATAATTCTATCATCTTTTTCTTTGCTTCGTGATTTTTTGCTCTGCCTGTTCGTATGTCAGGATATACTGCTAACACTTCTTCAACTATTTCTTTAGGTAATTGTTCAGGTATTTCTATTTCTGTTGTTTTAGTCCAATATTTCTGAGGACATTCCATTGGTGCTATTCGTGCTTTTACTTTCATAAAACACAAACATCTTTTACATTGGCCTAACACCTTTGAATAGTAAACACATTCCTTACAGATAGCAATTCTATCTTCATAAACTTCTTGACTTGTAAAAAATCTATTCATCTATTAATTCTTTTTTAAGTATCTCTCTTACTTTATCTATCGTTGTGAATAAGCTATTACGACTAATCTTGGTTTTCTTAGCAAGTGAATCTAAGGTGTTCCCGTCGTGGTAATACAACTCGAATATCTTTTTGTCATACCAATATAATTTAGCCAATTCTCTATCTATCTTTTCTAACTTGATCAGATCCCCTTTATCTACTTTTGGTTCAGGTAAATTCTCTAAATTTTTCTTTATTTCTTTATGGTCTTGTGTAGTATTAGAACCATATAAACTGCTTATTCTGGTGTAGTATTTTTTGTACTTATAATAGAATGGACTTCGCGGACTTGTTAACGCACGTCTTAATACTACCGCACCATAGCGTATGATTCCATCTTCACCATCTTTTTCATAAATAGTTTTTAAACTATCGGGATTCATTTGTAAAAAATATAAGTAAAGTTCTTGAACTGCGTCATCTATTTCATTTTCATTAGTTGTAATTCCAAAACACATTTGTTTAAATTTGCTTCTAAGATCTGCTATTTTAGAATAAATCTTATTCATCGATTGGTTCAAGTTTTTCAATCTTATCAATTACATCTTGTAATAATTCATTCAAAATAATTTTATATGATTTTACTGCCGTTGCGTTTCGTTTAGTTTCTATTCCTGCTAAATATCCGTTTACCATTACTGAAAGATTAATTGGCAAGATCATTATCCAATCCCAATAATTTTGTTCCCTAACTCCTTTACCATAATTATTATGGTATTCAATTATAATATCATAAACTTCTAGAAAATTGTTCCATCTGTTTTCGTTGGATATTTCTCTAACAAATTGTTTCATCACCATAATATAATTGTCAATTATTATTTCGTGTTCTTTGTTAGCGAATATTGGTGTGCACATTTGCCAAAGTTAAAAAAATATTTATTCTATTCCTTTTTCTTTTTTTAAGTTATTAACAGCTGATTTGTAATAACTTATCTTTTCTTCATACCATCCTCTTGCAAATTTAACCATTTGTATTGCTTCTTGCTGTTTTTTTATTGAAGTCCCTTCTCCATACTTGGCATCTAAATTAATATGAAACTTAAATTGTTCCCCTGATTTGAACATATTACAGGCTACGCATTGGGGTTGACAATTTTGTTCATCAAATCTAGTTGGTAAATATCTTCTGCTCTGAAAATGACCACACTGCATACCTTGTTTATAATGTTTTACCACCCCACAAGTAAAACATTGTACTAGACCTTCATCTGTCGCATCTCGAAGCCTTATATAAAAGCTGAACCACTTATCTAGTTCTTTCTTTAATTTACTTATTGGTTTCATAACCCAAATCATTTCTCCATTGTTTCTGTTTTTCACCTTTTCTAAGATAATAAACTTCTCCTCTTAATTCAGGGAATTCTTCTTGTAGTTTTGCCCTCATTCTTCTAATAGTTTCAGGGTTAGTTAATCTACTTTCCGCAAACAACTTTAAAAAATTCATAGCTGTAATTTCTTTAACATCTAATCCTTTATGTTCTAATTCTCTAAACCAATACGTGGCTATAAGTTTAGGATCACTATTTTTTAGATGAGGACTTTTAATAAGTAATTTTTCTATTTCTTCTTTTGTTTTCATTTCATTTCCCATTTTTGTTTTTCTTCTTCAGTAAAATAATCATTAGCTTCTAGATTATCTGCATATCTTCTAGCTTCTTTATATAATTTTATATTATTTTTTTCAATATAATTTATAAATTCTTCCATCCAATATATCTTTTCTAAATTAGATTTATTAATACTTAACGCCATTTGTAGCATACCTAGTGGTGCTGTTTTGTTTTCATTTTTTGTTTTCATTGATCTTGTTGTTTTAGAAAAACTATTATTAATCCGATTATTAGTGATACTGCAATTATTGTTCCCATTACTTTAAAAGTTTTTGTGATTGATAAAATGGTACTTCTTTAGGGTCTTTCCCTAATGTTCTTACTTGATATTCTGCGTCTGATATGGTTTTTTTATGTGTTATAATCCAACGATAAAAAGTTCTAATATTTAAAAAAGGTTCAAATTCACAAAACCTAACACCCTGATAAAATGAGTCTTGTATCTGATTAAATGTCAAGCGTTTAAATCTATTTTCTCGTATCAAATCTTCTGCAAGTATTTTGGATAAAGCTGCCATTGTCTTGCCGTCTGTACGGTGTCCTAACTCTATTGAAGTTTTAGCTATTAACTCATATACCTTATTAGTTAAATCCTTTACGTTTTCTTGATTTAATTGTTTCATAGTAATTCTTTTCCTTTTAAATATTCATTTAATTGTTGATCTATTTTAGATGTTGTTTTAGGATTCTTTTTATCTCTACGTTCCCAATTTCTTACGGCTGCTTTCCAATCTTTCATTTTACTTTTTCCTACCTTCCAACCTTTACTTTCGTAAAAATCATAAAACGATTCAGCATTTATATTATTTTTTCGTTCTTCACAATAAAATTTAATTTCAAAAACTGAAGGCTTTGTAAAATATTTATTAGTTATTTTTATTTCTTTATTCTTATTAATAGTTATACAATCTTTATTGGACAAGTTCTTTAAAATTTGCAGGACTTGTTCTTCATTTATTTTAAAATATTGTTTAGCAGGTATTCCTTTACGTTTAACTTCTATTAATCCTTTTTCTTTTAGTGTTTTAATACATTTTCTTTGATGATATGAATTTAAGGTAGTATCTTGCTCTATATTAGCTTCAGTATTAAAAAACCAACCATCAGTCATTCCATTAGCTATAAAGTATTCTTCTTTACTAATAAGATCTGCTAACAATATTGTTTCTTTTAATCCTATTTGTCTCGCTAAATGTTTATTCAGAATAATAAAAGCTGAACTACTTAATATATTTTTCATACGTTAAATATAAAAATATTTATTTATTTATTCATATTCTTTGTAATTTAAAGATGCTTTATAACCACCCAGTGCTACCTTCAAAATATCATAATATTTACTGAAATGGTGTGCATCTGAAAACACCTCATAACTAACTCTTCCTGATTTTATTATGAAAACTATATCTTTCTTTTCACAATTCATTATTCCTAATTCTTTAACAAAATGTCTTAAATGAAATTTGTCTGTAAATTGTTTTCTACAATCTTCAATTTCTTCATAAGCTGATAGGACTTTAGTATATGCTTTAGCGTATGGGGGGAATGTTTTAAAATTGCCCTTATGCATTGCTTCATAATGATATAATAAGGTCCGATGGCGATTAAGTTCTTTTGCAATTACTTCACGTTTTATACCTTCTTTTCTTCCTATAACACCTGCAATCATTCGTGCTATTTGCAATTCCTGTTTCCTGCTTTTGAAAGCTAATGATCCTTTACGTAATCCTAACAAGTTTGTTGTTAGATCACATATCTGTTTGAAATCTTCTTTTGGTGTCATAATTAGAATGGTAAATCGTTAGTGTCTTCTTCAGTTATTTCTGTATTATTATCAGTGAACCAATATCCTTGAATATTATGATAATACCTTCCATTATATTCTCGACTAAACACATTAGCTAAAATTGTAATAGTATCACCTTCAGAAAACTTATTTAATTTTTCTATCTTTTCTTCACCAAATGCTTCAATACAAATATCTTTATTGTATTGTTCGTTTGGTCTTTCAATTAGAACAGATTGCTTTCTCCATTCTTTTCCTGCTTTACTTGTGCCTGTTTCAATATCAAACATTTTCTTGATTACTCCTTTAATTTCCATTTTTATTTATTTATTTAGTTATTACTTTTTTTAAAATCTTCTGCTTCATCTTCACCAAATACTCCTAGCTCATAGAATCCTGTTAGTTTTAATACTGCCCTAGACATTGCTCTTTTCTCAGCCATCTCTAAAACATACCAGCTATTAGTATTTCCATCTTTAAATGAATTACCTTTAATTGCTGATCCAAATGTTTCTATAATTAATCCATTTTTGATCGCTTTAGCTTTTACAGCAGCAAAATTAGTCTCACATTTTACAACATCATAAACTATATTTATATTTTCTATAGCTTGTATTTTTTCTATACCTGATCTAGTTATAATAATGTAGTGCTGATGTTTAAATACATCATCTTTTGTGAGTTCGTACTTAATGTACTTTTCTTTTAATAGTTCCGTTTTCATATTTTCTTTTTTTGTTAATAATTGTGTTAAAAATAATAAATTTATTTTAAAAATTCTGTATTATGCAACTTTCATTTCCTACTGGAATTGTCATTGTGTAATCTTCTAAACCATCCCAATCTTCTATTTCTTGATATTCATCACAAGTATAATTAGCTTTAAATTCATCAATATCCTCATATTCGGTATATTCACAACATAAAGCAATAGGATCAAATTCTATTTCTTCTCCTGTTCCTTCTTCAAATTCTTCAAGAAAATCAAACAAGCATTGTAATCCTGCTCTGCTAAAATTATTTGGTCGGTATTGTTCAAACCACCTACTAAAATCGTAAAAATTTACATTTGTTTTCATATCTTTTTTTCTTTTTTTTCTTTTAATAAATCATTTTCAGTTACCCAAGTTTTTGTTTCAGGGTGTAAAACATATACTATTTCCCCATCTTTTCTTAGTAAATCATTATACTTTTCTATCAAAACTTGTATTTTTTCTCTTGTTTTCATATTATTTTTCTTTTATGTGTTTGATTAGTTGTTCTTTTATATATTCTATTTGTTCACTATCTATCCAATTTAAGAAGTTATAAGCATCAAATACTACTTGAAAATCTTTACCATACTCGTCTGTTCCTCTTAAATATAATTCACCATCACAACATTGAAAAGTATTTAGATTATTCATAGCTTTATGGATTAATTCTTCTTCTTTTATTGGTTCTTCGAAATGTATTGGTATCATATCAATTTTATTATTATTGGTTTATTTTTATTTTCTTTATAGAGATCAAGATATTCTTGTTTCATATCAGCTTTCCAACTGTCTTTTATTTGCCAACCTTCTTCATTTAACATTTTACCAAATAGATTATAGACCTGTAATTTAGTTCCTACAATTCTAACATCTCTACCTACATTTTTATAATCTGAAATGTATTGTCCTTTACTTCCTAATTCGTGACACCATACAGAACTTGATCTCATCATAGGTTTCAACCACCAATCTTCTGCTATTACTTTATTATTGTCCATAGTATTGTGTTTTAATTTCAACAAATAAATTACGAACATCATCAAAGCTACATAGATTTAACCATTCTTCTCTTTTCTTTGTATTATGTAAATTGTAAACTACTACAAACATATTACTGGTACATTTGTTTAAAAATAATGGATTTTCGGTCATCACATCTAATATAGATATAATTGCTTCTTCTTTATTAGTTGCTTCTTTCATTTTAAAAATTGTTTTCATTTTGTTTATTTTAAATATTAAAACATAAAGATAAGAAAGAAAAAGTAATTCACCAAGTTTTTCACCAAGTTTTTCACCAAGTTTTTAAATAAATGATAAAATTACTAGAAATAAATAGAGATAAATAAAACTATGAATATTATAGATAGATACACCAAAAATAGCTTCAGAGAAGGGTTTTCCTGCACTATAAAGGCATTAAAAGATTAATTGGTAACGTTCCATTATTTAGCACTACGGATGCTCCTATGGCTTGTTTTTTAAAGTTCTTAGCGTAAGCTGCTGCGTAAGTGGTGCAATCAACACCACAACCTACTTGCATTCCAAAGATTCTATATTTTTTTCCAACGAACCACTTGCAATATGCTTCTGTATGTGTATGCCCACAAACACTTGACATTAGATTGTTCTTTGCTTTTGTTTGTGCTTGTCCACCTTCTCCGTGTTCGTAAAGCACATCATCATATACAATACTTTCTACCCAATTCCAATTAGGTGTTCCTAAAACTTCGTTGTAAGACCTTATCCAAGCAGCAGGTATTCCACCTGTAAAACTTTTTCTAGAAGCTAGACGATCGTGATTGCCAATACAAACATCAGCAACAGGGAATGTTTCATACCACTTCTGCACTTTTTTAATAGACACTTCTAATTCAAGTCCTGCACTCATTCCATCAGGATCAGGTTCGTGGTAACTAAAAGCGTGGTTGTCTAGGATATCCCCTATGAATATTACTTGGTTACAATTAAAGGTTTCATATTGTTCAACACACCACTCAAGATAACCGTCTAAACAAAATGGTTCGTGTAAGTCGCCTATTACTAATACGTTGCGCACTTCTTTTTCACGCATTCTATTTAAAGCAGTTATCTCGTGTGGTTTTAATCTAAATCTACTTTGCACTATCTGCAATTCCTTGTCCAACTACAAGAGTTAAACAAGCGTAAAACAAGTTAGAAGCAGTTGCTTCATCAACTCCTAAATACGTTACCAGTAATGGTATTACAATAGAACTTACTGCATACCAGAACTTCTTAGATTTAATCATTTGTCCAATCAAAAAATTTTTAAACATAGTTTTTTATTTTAAGTTAATATTCAAAGTTAGTTATTTGTATAACCAAATCACGTCTTGGTCTTTCGAGTTATCAAGATCACAATGTAGAAAACTCCTGCTGATCCCTAAACGATTAATACCTACACTCATTAAAGCGTTAAGTATTATATATCTTTCACGACTTCCGTTATAAGCTATATCTGCTGCTAATCCTTTTAGATGACTAGAACCAACACGACCACCTACTAAAGCATTGTGCGTTTCTGTCCTATACCCACTATTTATTTTAAAAGGAATCCCTGCATTGTGTCGTGCATAGTCAAGTTTCTCTAAAAACTTGCTATCCATTTTATTTCCTGACCCCACCTCATCAGGTGAATCAAATTCAGAAAGATTGAAGTATTTTAAGTCCAAATTACAAGTAGTAAACTTTATAAATTTTAACGCCCCTAACTTCTCGCACAAATTCTCTACGAGCTTTATGAGCATTCTTATCTTCTTTCTGATACTTAGGATTGGTACTATTGAGTTTTCTCTTTTTCATATTTTACAAATTTATAGATACTAAACCCTATCGCTAAACCTAAAGAGATAAATGTTAATAATTCATTCACTTGACTTAACGATATGCCTATTGCAGTTCCGTTAGCTAATCCTACCTGTAATGTGTCTTGTATTTCTTTCATTTGTATTATTATTTGACTTACCCTTTAAGTAAGATTTTAATTTAGTTTTATTTGTTTCTTTAATTTTATATCTTCTCTTCATCTTATATGTCAGGAGTTAAGAAGTTTCTTAATGTTAATTCAGCACCCTGCTGGTTAGGTCTTTCAAGATTCATATTTGAATAGTAAGCATTTCTATCAGGAGATACATCTGCACCTGAATTTGTTGAGTATTCAGGGAAGCTACTTAGGTTATTTGTAACATATTCAATCATTCGTTCCATATAATATTCTCCTGTGTTCTTCACTTCTTCTCTTAGATGTTGTGATTCTTCTGTGCTTAAAGCAACTCCTGTTTCTGATGTCTTAGAATATATATTACCATTTTCAACTTTGAAACGCAAAAAAGGTATTGCGTGATAAAAAGCGAAGTTAGGAAGCATATCCCCAATATAAGTATCTACTAAAGTTTTATAAGCACCTGCTAAAGTTCCTCCTATTATTTCGTTTTTAAGTTTCTGTGTTAAGTCAGTTCCAAGTTTAGTTTCAACATACAGTTTTTGTGCCTGTCTTACAAATGGTAATAGAAACTCTACATCAACATTCATAGTGATTGCTGTACTTGACTTTAACTTATCTTCCGATATAAATAATACGTATGCCATTTTATCTAGGTTTTAAATATCCGTGGTTCTTCATTCTTTTTGGTGGTTTTGCTACAAGATTATCATTCTTTTCAGCAGTAAATCCTTCGGATCTTGCTTTAGTATAACCAATTATTTTTTCATCAATTATATTGTCAGGATAACGAACATAATCATCATCACTAGGTGGTGCTTTGTAGATTCTACGCAACCAAAAATGCTGACATTCAGGACCCCCTTTCCATTTCCATATTGAATAAGTTGCTGCACCTCTAGGTCCAAATCCTGGATTTACTCTCATACTCCCCATTTTCACAATATCTTCTTTTCGGTATATTTTTTTAGCTGATTCCATTAACCTACAAAACTGTCTGCTTGTTCCTGATTTATTTACTAAAAAATTATCTTCAGTATAAACATATCTAACTTTATAAAATGATGTTCCTTTTTTATTCAACCCATCTTGTTTGCTTCTGTAATTAGGATTTGCCCTTCCTGTGTTTGCCAACTCTAATTTTTCATTTGCAATTTCATTTATAGTTTCTTCAAAATCAAATTCTTGGTGTTCTCCGTCCACGACTTCTTCTTCTACTAATTCCCAATCTTCAGGTATATCTTCTAACGTGTCTAGGTATGCTTCTAATTCTGTTTTGTCGCTTGAAAAATCTTCACGTATTTCTACTTCTTCATTTAATGGTGGTAATCCTAATTCACTTCTTATTTCGTCTTGTTCCATAACGCCTTTCAGATCTTCACTTGTAAATTCTAAAGTAATTGGTTTAAGTTGAATAAAGCTAATTGGCATATCCATATTGTTTACTCTAAATAACTTTCTGAGGACTTTAATAATTTGGTCCTGATATGGTTTTACTACTGTATTAAGGTAATAATTCGCAGCACTGTTTAATTCATCAACATTTGAACCAAGACCTGTATCGTTTTTAATTCCCATAAGCATAGGAGACGTAACTCTATGTGCCGTCAAAATGTTCTGCACAAGTAGTTCCTGAAGTGCTAAGTATTGTTTATCTAAATCTGAAGGACTTATTGGTGTTATTTCAGGTGTTCTTGTTTTATCGTCTGAGAACGTAAGAATAAATTTACCTGCGTTTTCACTTCCTGTGAATTTTTGAGCAATGCTTTGTTCTACTTGGAATCTCTCCTCTTGCGTAGGGACCCCGTTAGCGAAGGCGAATACGTATGATCCTGAGAAGCCGTTAGTGATATTATTTAAGTGGAACTCCGACACTTTTTGATCTATTAAACTCCAAGAATTTCCTGCTAAGTAATCAGGGGTGTAGTAAGCGTTCATATTAGGACTATACAGACCTGTATAAAGTATCTGACTAGGATTTGTTCTGTCGTTAGGATTAAATGCAGCTACTCTATAAGGTTTATTCATTCTGGTATTTGACCAATCACCTGAAACATAATATCCTCTAACCTTACCCATTTCATCAGGTCGTTCTACTCTAATCTTCTCAACAGGGATATGATAGATTTCAGCTATTCCTTGCGACCTGTCCCTAGCCCAAACTATGTTAAGAGCGAAACTTCCTTGTAGCTTAAAGTCAAATGCTACTTTTTTCACTACTTCGTGCAAACTTTCATTACTATTAGCGTCAGCCATAAACTGCTTCAACTTAACTATTGCGTCTAAGTTTCTTTCATCTTCATCATCAATTACTAAATCTTCTCCTGCAATTAGTTCGCTTGTCGCATTTATAATAGCTGCGTTGGTGCTAGAGTTATAATACAAATCAATAAGAAACTGTGGAAAGAGGTTCTTCCAATTTTGTGTACCATATTCAATGAAATCTTTACCCCTAACTTCTTGTACTTGTGGTGCAGTTTCTGTTCCTAAATTAACACTTAATATTTGTTCTTTCATAATTAATCTTGTTCAGCCCAACTAGGACTATTTAATATTTCCATAATTGCTTCATAATTATAGGTTGTTTTACCCTCTAAGAAGCTAGGTGTTTCACCTTTAAATTTAAGAAGTGCTTGGTTATTATCCAAGGAATATCTTAATGTATCTTCTGAAGTTTCTAACACTTGTGAAAAGTTTATGCTCGACACTTCTTCTGCTAATATTAATACATATTTCATATCTTATCCTGTTTTATATGGTACGTCAGTAGACCACGTTGGTGAATTAACCAACCCCCCTTCATTTCCTTTACCTGAACTGTCTGCTGCCGTAGCACCACTACCTTCTTCAAATTTCCAATAACCAACAAGTCCTGTTGATCCTGTTAAATTTATTGGTTCTCTTTTCGCTATCCATAACTCTCCAATAGGAACTACTCTTGTAAATACTGCCACTTCAGTTATATTACCATTAAAGAATCCTGCGTCTTGTGTGCTTTGTGCAACAGAAGCTAATCCAATAGAACCTGCCCAAGTTCCAAGACCTGTCACAGTATCTTTTAAAGTGCCATCTAAATATAGTTTTAATTCATCTGCTGGTGTGTCCCAAGTAGCTACAATATTATGCCATTTGCCGTCATTCTCAATAGCGTCAGTAAACGAAGCTACTTTTGCCGATCCCCCTGCTTTATATGTTGCCCTTCCTTCATTTGAAAATGCGTGATAAAATATATTGATTAGGTTACTAGCATCTACTCTCATATGAAACATATGTCCTGAAGCACTTGTTGTATTTATTTTTACCCACAAAGATACAGTACCTGCGTCTACATTTACATCACCACCAACATCATCAACATTAACACTTTCATCACTACCATTAAAGGCAAGTGAATACGTGTTTACAGACGTTTTCCCGAGTCCTGAAATACTATTACCTAATTTTAGTGCTAACATATCTTATGTGGTTACTCCTTCGTGATAACCTATTCCAATTCCTGAAGTCAAAGTAATTGCCGTCACATTCATAAATAATGTTGTTCCTGCTGGTAAGGTCGTTACTAAAGCTGATTCACCTGTTGCGTCTGCAACTGTGATCGCTGAAACTACTGATGTCACAGGAAAGTAAACTGCATACCAATCTTTACTTGTCTGTGCTACCGTTGTAAATATTTCTGTATCTCCATTTTTACCTAATTGTTCTACTAAGAGTTGTTGTACGTTTTCTATCGCCATAATTTTTTATTTTTATTGTCCGTAATATATATAATTTGTTCCTGCTGGTTCAGGATGTTGATTGTATTGTACTTGTTCTTCGCCACTTGGTTCAGCCATATATAGCTTCCCCTGCCCTACTAATCCCTTAACAACTCCATTTGCATTTGCAACAGGTAATACAGTAGTTTCAGTAGCAGGTGCAGTAAGTGTTGTCAAAGTTAATGTACCAATCCAACTAACTTCATAAATTTCATAATACCAATATCCATTAGGTATAAAATTCACTTCAGAAGTTAAATAGTTTTCATTTGCCGTACTACTGTGAACAAAAGTCATAGTAGTATATCTATCATAAATTCCTAATTTTGTAGGATAAGCATAAACAACCCTCTTGTCCATATCGTTAGTGAACTTAACTAGATACTGAATATGTGCAGTAGTAACTGAAGTATCAATACGCCTATCTTCTGTTGAAACTTTCCAAGTGTATTCACCTCCTGTTGCTAATGCTTTATATATTCCCTGAAACATATTATATAATAGAAAAAGTTTGTTTTTATTTGTTTATACAAAAGAAAAGAGGGACTAAACGCCCCTCTAATCAAGAAAATATGAAAACACTAATTAGTTTAAAGTTTATGATATTGTGATTGAAACATTGGTAAAGTCGCCATTGTCAAATGGGTTTGTAGTATAATCTGCTACTGTTGCCATAAAACCTTCTTCCATTCCATCAAAAGTCCAACTGTATCCGTTGTGATCTGCAAAAGCAGCACCTGAAACATCAGTACCTGAATTTAATCTCATTCCGTTTCTAAGCCCCATTCCAAGTATTACATTTTTACCATTTGAATTAAGTTGATTTAATTCAGCAAATATAATTAATTTAGTCGTTGCTAAAAGTTTTACTTGGTTTTGGTCTGCCGTTGTTAATTGATTCAATTTTATTGTAATAGAAGGTGTTGTATAAATAGTTCCTGCTTCTGTACTACCAACGATAGTTTCTGTTACACTTGATTCACCTCTTGGTAAAGCATAACGGTACAACCCTGTTCCTGCACCCATTTCAATATCTGTAATACTACCACCTGACTCTACAACTCCTGTTCCGTAAACTTCACCTGTTGCCGAAGCAGTAAAGTCATCATAAACTCCAAAATAAACATACTTCACTCCCCCTGCAATTCTATCACAGGTTAAGCCCCTTCCTTTGGTTAAATTCGTACAAGCCATTTTATTTTGTTTTAAAAGTTAAAGAAGCAAGAGCCGAAGCCCTTGCATCTCTTAATTAAGTTTATTATGATACTCTTACAATATCAGCACCTACTCCTGTTTGAACTGCTGCAGAATAACGACATACTACTCTTAAATTGTCCGATCCATCCAAAGCAGACATATCGAGTAATTGAATACGAGTAGCGTCGCTTAAAAGGTCAGTTCCAAAGAACAGATTTGACTTCTGTGCGATTACTAATTCATCGTTACCCATTCCGTTACACATAGCTATTTTGTAGCCTTGGAATAATGGTTTATAATCTCCATTCATATTATAAGCGTTTACATATCCTAATGTAGATACTGCACTAATGTACATTTGATATGAAGTTGGTGACATATAAATATGAAGATCTTCTTTTCCATATAAAGCATCTGATACGCTATCAGTTCCTGCTTGTAAGTTAGCAATAATATTTGCTGCTGTAAATGGAGAAGCTGAAGCTGCTGTTTGAACTACCGTTGCATCTACACCTGGTAATAAAAGTCCAACTGCACCTGTTACCATTCCTGTAAACTCACCTGAGTTCGCAGTGTTTCCTGTCCATATACATTTTTCAGTATTTGAAGCAATAATCTCACCTATATAAGAAATTACATAGTCCTCAAATGAAGCTGAAGGGTTACCTCCTGCTCCTGCTCTCATTTCAAGAGCCTCCCAAGAAGATAAAAGATTTTTCTTGCAAATATCAAGATTTACTTGAACCAATTTAGGTTCGATTGTTTTTTCTGTTAAAGCTAGAGTAGTTCCTGCATTTTCTGTGAAATCACAAGTCGCATCGTGAACCATTGAAGTTCCTTCTATTCTAGTTATGTTAGATTTATACTTGACGTTTTCCATCATAGTGAAATAATCTAACGAATTAACTTGCTGAAGTGCTGCACTTATATAAAATCCTGCACTTTTGCCGTTAAAATTTGGTTGTGTTACTGTTGGTAATGGCATCTTTTTCCTTTTTTAGTTTATAATTTAATTTTTTATTGATACGTCATACAAGAATCGTTCTCGTCTTGACATTTTACTTAACTGCGCTTTTGATAATACACTATTAGTGCTAAATTTATTTGTATCTAGTGGTGCAGCAGCAGGTGATTCTGCAAGTTCTGCTTTAAGTTTTTCATTCTCAGCCTTTAATTCTTCAACTGAAAATTCAACCACTTCTGTTGTCTTAGTAGTTTTTGATCTTGGATTCTTAGAAGGTTCTATTACTTCTTCTGTCATTTCTTCTACATCTCCTGTTTCTCCTATTTCTTTTTTAAGATCACTAACCGCGTCCTCTAGATTTTTAATTCTTTTCTCCATACCTTCCCAATCATCTACTGCTGCTTCGTCATCATCTTCACCTCTATCTTCACCTAATTCTTCTGCTGCTTCAACTTCTTCTTTTGGAGTTTCTTCTTCTTCAGTTTCAGATTCGATAACTTCAGCTACTATACCTTCTTCTTCAACTCTAAAGCTAACGCCTGTGTCTAATTTATAAGTTCCAACAGGTAATAATATTGTAGTGCCATCTTCTGTAAGGACAGATACATCTACACCTGCTTCTAATTCTTCGGCAGTTGATACTATAATAGTGCCATCTTCTGTTTTAGCTTGAAAGGCTAATTGCACTTCTTCTTCTTCTAGACCAAGTGCTATTTTAATTTGCTTTTTTAAATCCATAGTTTTCGCTTTTTTAATATAATAGAATTGTTAATTGTTTGTTTGATTTTTAATATTTCTTTCTTTTCTTTTTCTTCTTCCCTAATATTATTTCTTTTAATGCTTCGAGTATTTCCTCGTTTGTTGGTTGTGTTTCTGACATCTTTTGCATTTTGTCTATAAAGTAACCTTCTATGCTTAATCCGCGAAGTTCACCATCTTTTATTTTACTCCAAAGTTCATCATTCTCAATTTTCATTTTTACGAACCACGTTCCATTTGGTAAATCATAGCCGTATAGTTTTGACTTATCTTGGTCTCCTTCTTTCACCCAACTTTCAACTGTTAATACCCCTGCTACTCTTTCTGAATGTTCGTAAGTTGCCTTATGGTGATTGTTGTGCCTTAAATACAGTTCTGCTGCCTGTCGTACTGTGTCTTTACTAAAATAAACATAGTATTCACTATCCGTATTTGGATCATATCTGAATATTTGCTTGTTAGGTATTAGAGCAGGACTAACAAGCATTCTCTTATCTTCGTCTACTTTAGCAAAGGTCAGGTTATGTTTGTCTTTACCAAAGAATACAAAGTCCTGTTCTATCGCAGGTGCTGACACTAAACTAATAGCGTCAATAGCTAGCTCTTGATTATTATCTTCAATAATTAGTTCTACTATTTTAGTCGTTTTTAATTCTTCTGAATATGCTGCGTTAGCATTTTCACAATCCTGTAAGGTGTCGTATTGGCATTCGCCACGTTCACCCCATTTGTATTTTCCGTTTTCGCATTCTTTACAAGGCATAGTATATAATAGATTTAGTTAATTAATATTTGATTTTTAAATTGTTGCTCTACGTCTAATCATTGCTAATTTATCTTGATTATTAGTAATATCATCTGACACAACGTAAGCCCTCGCAACGTCTTGTTGTTGTCCACCATTTAAAGTAAAAGCACCTGACATCATTTCTGGTGCAGGTGTTTCGCCACTAGCACTTATTGAACCACCCCCTGCACTTGCATTGTTACTGTCTGTGGATAGTATTGTTCTAATAGCATTCATTCCCATAACGCCTGTTGCTACTGCCTGTGCAACATTCCAAGGTGCAGGTACGTTTGCCATCGCATTCATTATTGCTTGTTGAGTATTATAGATTGTTTTTGCTACTGCAACTGATTTTGCAAGACCTTCACTTTCACCAGCTATTGATTCAGCAGCGTCAAACCCCATTTGAATAGTTTTTAATTTTGCTTCTTCAGCTTTCTTTGTAGTAGCTTTTTCTTTTTCTAACAACTTCATCGTTCTTTCATACCAGGCGTCAGCCATTTTAATTTGTTGGTCTAATGCGTCTTGAGCTGCTTTTTCTCGTGCTGCTTTTTCATCTTCAATTTGTTGCATTCGTAGGCCGTGAGCTTCTTTTCTTTTTGCTTCAGTCTCAGCTTCAATTTGATTGATTTTGTTGTTTAATTCAATTTGCTTGGTAAAACTTTCTCCCTTAATATTTGCAAGATTTATTTCAAGTTCAGCTAATGCGTCTAAATCTTCTGCCATCGCATTGCTACTTTTCATTTGTCGTTTTTGAATACGTATAGCTTCTTCAGCATTTTTAACTCTTTTATCTAACAATTCCTTCTCTATGTTAAACGCCTTTCGTGATGCTTCTAATCTTTCAACTTCTGTTTTAGTAACATCTTCTGCAATTAATTTTAGTTTCTCAATTTCCGTTCTTCTTTGTGCAGTTTCTACGTTTAATTCTCTTTCACTATCTCTTAACCCCTGAAGTGCTTTTTTTAATACTATTGCAGCCGTTGTGTCTGCTATTATTTCTTTTCCTATCCCTTTAAACGTATTCCAAACATCTTTTCCTGCACCTTTAAAATCACCCTCAAATACTTTAACAATAGCACTACCAAACTTTGCAACCCTGTCTATGATAACACTAACGGCAGCACCCACTCCTGCAAATATTCTTTCTAACGCTTCAGCACCTACTTTGGTTTTTGTGAACCAAGCAACCAAAGAACCAACTGCAACTAACAACGCACCAATACCTGTGCTCATAATTCCTGCCCTAATTGTTGCGAATGATTTTTTTGCTACTCCTGTAAATGTTCCGAATCCCTGTTTAACATCTTCCAAAGAAATCCCCATTATCCTAAATTCACTAGCTAATTGTTCTGCGTCTTTAGTTACTTCGCCAATATTTGATTTTACTTCTGCTTCTAATACTACTTTATCTTTAGCCATAATTAAAATGTGGTTGTTGAAATTACTTCGTGTAATGTTACCGAAGCACTCCATAAGTTATGTACATTATTTCTGTCTTGGACATTAACAGATATTGATTTTAGATCACTTGTTGAAGTGTCAGCCATTATGCAAGTTCCGTTCTGTCCTATTTTTGCTATATTTCTTGAAAACCCTACTACAAAAGACATTGTATAGCTATTGTCTATTTTTACTGCACCCCTAATATTCCTATAAGAGTAATTCCCTGCCGTTCCTGAAGAACCACCTAATTCAAGTCGTGTAATGTAAATATCGTAACCAATTATACTATTGTTTTTTACATTAATATAGCTTGATCCATCACCTTGAACAGTTAAATTAGTAGCTGTATTATCTATTGTAACTCCTGAAAGTTCTATTGTTGATGTTTGCCTTCTACTACTAAATGTTGCTGCGTCTGTACTATCTGATAAAGATGTTGTACCACCTGCAATAGCCACTTCAGATTGTCTAGTTATTTTACCTAATGAACCACCTAAGATAGATGAATTGTCAAATGTCCTTTCTATTTCGTGTCCGTTCCCTATTATTAAGGTGTTGTTATTAAATCCTTTTGTTCTATTATTATTTCCTATAATTAGAGAATTTTCTGTTGCCTTTTCTGTTATGTTTTGTGTACCTCTTTTGATGTTTGTAATATTGCTAAATGATTGTGGCATTTGAGGAACAGGTGTGTATGCTCGACAAGTTCCTGTTGCTACGTCAAAGGTGTATCCATATGCTTCACAAGTAGGTTGATTAGCCATTAATCCCGTGTTAGTCCCATCTGTAAATAATACTGTACCATTTGGTGCAATTTCATAAGGTTTAATAGCAAACCCATTTCTATAATCTATGTCTTGTCTTGTAGGCATTATGTAATAAGGATAAATTCAACAGTTGATAATTCGTTGGGATTGTAATCAATTCTATTTACTCTAAACACTCTATTTTTAATCATTACCTTATCACTAAATTTAAAGGTGTTAATATCACTTGCATTTAGATTAACTTTTATGGTCATCATTCTAGTATTAGGATTGTATAATTCATTAATATAAGGTGCATAATAATCGTGGTATAAATTATTTACAGGTGCTATACCTATTGGTGGTATTAAAGCACATTCCCCAAAATTAAAATCTAATGTACTATTAGGAACAGTAGGTATTTCTGAGAGGTGACTAAATTGCAAAAACTTGTCTGCATTTTCGCTAGTTACACCATTCTGAACAGGCATATAATAAGTGTAGCCATAAGGTTGTATATCTACAACACCATCATTACAAAGTATTCTAGGCATATTATCAAATCCTGAAAATTGACTATTGTCTGCATTTGAAGAATAAATAACAGGTACAATAAATTCTGGCCATAAATCACTTAATGGTTTTGAGATAGTTGCTGCAAAAGGTTCTGCCACAATTTCTTGACTTTCGGCTAAGTTTATTGTTAATCCTGCAACATTGTTCAAAAGCATACTGTTTCCTTCTAATGTTTTTGATCCATACAGTTTCTTGGTTGCGTGTTTATAAACTCTAAAGGCATAATCACTACTATCTTCAGCATATTTTAAAATAATATTTTTTGTTAATGGTAATGGTTTTAAATCAATATCATCAATATCAATCTTGTTTGTCCAATCGTGTTGAATGCTTCTAGCTGCTAAAGTTGTTCCATTTGGATTGTCAATAAACACATCTGAATAAGGTTCAATCAATATGTTGTTAGGATTCTCAGGTTGTGGGATTGTTATCAAATTAAACATTGTCATTATCCCTTTTAAAAATGTCCATTGATTTGTTGAACCTCTTGATGTTTGTAATAATTCTGCCGAACCTGTTGCTACAACACTAACAGTAGCTTCTACTGTGGAAGGAACGTTATTAATATTTGTCTGATAAGTTGCTACTGAACTTCCTGTTGTTTCTGTCCATCTTAGATATAACTCATCACCATTGTCTAGATTTGTAGTGAAACTACCATTATATTGGTGAATTGTTGTGCCTGAAGGATCGGCTGAATTATCAAAAGTTTCTGTTTCAAAACTTGCTGGTGTTGAAGCATTTTTATACCATTCCATTGTAACTTCCGATAAAGACCCATAAGTGTTAGGAGTTATAATCATTACAGTATAACTTACTGCGTATTGCACATTGTCGGCAGGTGAAGTAAACACACTAGTGGAATCATCATATCCAAAATCGGGACTATTAAAATTATCATTAGGGAATATTATCTTACCCCAAGAACCATTTGGTGCGTAATTATAAGGAGTATCTAAATAATATCTAGCGAACCCACTATTGCCAGGATTTATTGTTTCATCACCCCAATTAAAATCTACAAAAAGTTTACTAAATTTATCTGTATCTAAAAAAGTAGAAGTATATTCATATCCTGCATCAAAGAATATTTTATCTATCAAATATTTAGCTTGTATAAAAGGTCGAAATGCTTGTTGTAATGTAGTTAATTCAGGGAATCCTAAATTAGCTGACGTTCCTGAAGAACCATCAGCAATCATAATATCTCCTGTCCAATTTACAAATGGATATTTTAAGACGTTAGTATGATCGGTGGGACTTGATATAGTTCCTGTTGTATCGTAAGCAAAGCTAGTATTGTTGATAGTATTAGTTAAAGGAAGTCCTGTTGTATTATACCAACTATTCTTGATTGATGTTTTATTATAATCGTGTTCTAATTCTGACAAATCTAAATCTGCAAAGGTTTTGTCTTTCAATACGTCTGCTAAGGCAACTACTTCAGAATATAAATTTACATTATAACTTATTTCACCTTCTTTATCTATAATATTTATAAGACGTAATGAACCTTCAAAAATTAAAATCCCATCTTGTTTTAATACTGCTCTTGTTTTAGCGTATGGATTAAAGTCGTAAGAAGTTTTAATGGTTTTAGTAATATCAAATATATGTGTGAATATTTTATTATTCCTTTTAGTTGCAGGAAGATTAAAGTCTTTAGAGTAGCTTTGCACCTTCTCAGCTACATTTTTAAAATCATCAATACTTAAAGTAAGTGGTATGTTTTCTTCTTCATATTGGTCACATATTACTTGTCCATCATTAAAGTCAGTATAATTAACTGTTGCACCTGAAGCAGCTTCTCTAACTCTAATGCTATGTACTTGATGGCTTGTTGTTCCTGCTGCTTCCTTACCTGAGAAACTTATGATTAAAGGCATTGTTGAGAATCCTGCTTGAAAATTATAAGTAGAAATATTAGCAGGTCCTCCCATAATTTGAAACGGCCAAAACCCCCCATTATTTCCTATTGCGTCTGTTTGACCTAATGCCCCCAAAAAATAAACTCCATCAGACAATGTAACTCCCGTGTGTTCTATTATCAAATCATACCAATTACCTACTATAAGATTTGGTATTGGTTGTGCTACACCACAAATAGAATAGAAAGGTGGTCCTGCACCACCCCCTGCACCTGTAAGTGTTAAATTTCCACCACTTATTGTAGGTGCTGCCGTTGCATTCCAAGTTGCACCTGCCGTACCTGAATAATATCCGAACCACGCACCCACATAAAAATTCGCAGGATTGTTTATTCCTGTTCCGTATGGGGATTGATCAATATTCAAAACATTTGAAAATGATGAAGATGAAAAATAACTATTAGCAGCATAGTCATTATAAGTCAAAAAGGTATTATAAGAATAGCCTGAATATGATTGAGGATATAATATTAATTGGACACTCATTAGATAGCTTGTGTTCGTTGATTTTTATTTCTTTCTACTTCTATTGTATATTGAATAAGTTTATCATTTGCTTTAGTTTTCTTTGTCCAATTAGACGTAGTTAATAATACAGGTTCTACATATTTATTTATGATCCCCGACTTAGTAGCACTTGCTTCATTAAAATCTGTTGAGAACCCATTTACGATATATACTTCAGGACTATTTATAAGTTCCTCAAACCACGTACTGTCTTGGTCACTTAAATAATCGGTGTTTAGTTTTATTCGTTCTTTTGCATTTACTCTAAAGTTTTTCTTTCCACCTCTAAATCCATTTGGTGAATATTTAACATCGTTCCAAGTACCACCTAGTTGTGTGTATGTTGTTTTGTTAGTATTTATTGAACGTACTGATTTTTGATTGAACGTGTAATAATCCCAAGCACCCCATTGATTTAACCAAGCAAGACGTACACCCTCATAACCAAAAGAACTATCACATATAATATTGACAGTATAGAGTTTTGTTATGGGATTTGGTGAAGCATTATCATCAAATGCTTGTAGTGTATAATAACTTACATTCGCTTTATGTGTGTCCCAAGATGTAATCCAATTATCAAAGTTAGCAGGATAAGCACCCATAAATACAAGATGTGAGTAACTAAAGGTGCTACTATATGCACCTGCACCACCCCCAAGAGTAGGACCAACATCAGCATAATTAGTTAATAATTCGGTTGCCAAGACACTATCTGAACTATCATACATTATTAGCTTCACATAATACACAGTATTTGTTGTTCCTAAAGGTCCTGTTGTAAATGAATATGTACCACTATTTAACATATTAAAAAAGGCCACCGTACCATAATCAGTAAGACGTGCATATTGTGTAACAGGTGCATTAGTTAAGAATTTCATTGTG